>Ga0172367_10002809_pt1 | contig 23369 bp, 20 predicted proteins | sample Lak10m_FD_114542 | JGI IMG/M metagenome (GOLD analysis project Ga0172367, IMG submission 114542) | Freshwater microbial communities from Kabuno Bay, South-Kivu, Congo - kab_022012_10m | ecosystem: Environmental > Aquatic > Freshwater > Lake | place: Democratic Republic of the Congo: South-Kivu... | reverse complement strand
CGTGCCCAGGAAGTCCAGGGCCTGCCGGATCGCCGGCAGCGCCGCGTCGTTGGTCGTCGCCGCCACCACCAGCACCGCCAGATCCGTCGAGGCGTTCGTCAGCGCCGCGTGGGCCGCCGAGCGCCCCGCCACCGTCAGCACCAGCCCAAGCAACAGGGCGAGCAGCGCGGCTGGACGAGGGGCGGAATGGCCGACCGAGGGCTTGCGCGGCACCCACGCAAGAGTCGGTGCCTGACGGCGGACCGGGATGGATACCGCGGGCTCGGGGGCAAACCGCACGGGGATGACTTTGATGACCTGCGCTTCGTTCGTGGCTGTGAACGCGTTTGCTTTCATGGCCCCACCTTACGCGCGGGCGAGGCCGGCGGTATCAGGCGCTCGCCCCGGTAGTCGCCTGAGGGGAACCCCGAGGTGGAGCAGAACGCAGCTTGCCCATGCACTGCCAAAAAGCGGCTGGCCTTGGGCAATTCAGGAAAAGCTGCGGATTCCTGCCTGTCCCACGCTGCTGCCGGTGAGGGAATACCAGTCCCCCTGATCCCCAACGCCGGCAACAAACCGTGAACGCTTTGAACGCAGCCCGAATTCGGACCAGCAACGGCGAGAAGCCAGCGGCAGGGGCGTGCTTTCATTGCGGCGCATCATGCGGAGGCGGAGATTTCGCCCGTGCGGGAAAATCGTTCTGCTGCGCCGGCTGCCTCATGGTCTTCGAACTGCTCGACCAGAACGGCCTCAGTGACTTTTACCAACTCGCCGAGCGACCCGGCATCCGCATCGCGCAAACCACTGCGGCCAACCGCTTCGCCTTCCTCGACGAGCCGACCGTCCGCACGCGGCTCGTGGACTTCTCCGGCGAGAAGCTGACACGCGTCACGTTCCACCTGCCGGCCATCCATTGCATCGCCTGCGTGTGGCTGCTGGAAAATCTCTTCCGCCTGCGCCCCGGCATCGGCCAATCGCAGGTCAACTTCGCGCGCAAGGAGGCGGCCATCGGCTTTGACCCGGCACGGGTGAAGTTGAGCGAAGTCGCCGCGTTGCTTGCGTCGCTCGGCTACGAGCCGGAGCTGAAGTTCGCCGACCTCGATGCGCGGCCTGCCAATCCCGCCGCGCGTCGGCTGTGGCTGCAACTCGGCGTCGCAGGGTTCGCGTTTGGCAACGCGATGTTCTTCGCCATCACCGGCTACTTCGGCCTCGATGCCTTCACCGGGCCGCAGCTCAAGGTCTTCATCGGCTGGCTGAACCTCCTGCTCGCCGTGCCGGTGGTCGTGTTCAGCGCGGCGGATTACTACCGCTCCGCGTGGGCGAGCCTGCGGCAGCGGCTGCTGAACATTGATGTGCCCATCGCGGCGGGCATCGTCGCCATCTTCGCGCAGAGCGTGTGGGAAGTCGCGAGCGGACGCGGCGAAGGCTACTTCGATTCGCTCTGCGGCCTGATTTTCTTCCTGCTCTGCGGAAAGCTGTTTCAGCAGAAGACCTACGACCGCCTCGCCTTCGACCGCGATTACAAGTCGTTCTTCCCGTTGTCAGTGACTCGCCTCGGTAGCAGCCGACGTGAGGACGCTCTGACAGAGTCCGCATTCCGCACTCCGCATTCCGCATTGGAAGAGCGCGTCTCCCTCTCGCAACTCGCCGTCGGCGACCATCTTCTCCTCCGCAACGGTGAACTCGTGCCCGCCGACGCAAAGCTCCTCGCTGGCCCGGCGCTAATTGACTACAGCTTCGTCACCGGCGAGTCCGAGCCCGTCGCCAAACAACCTGGCGATTACCTCTACGCGGGCGGACGCCAGATGGGCGGGGCCATCGAAGTTGAGACGGTCAAACCGGTTTCGCAGAGCTACCTGACCTCGCTCTGGAACCAGGACGCGTTCCGCAAAGACCGTGCCGAATCGTTCAACGCTCTCACCAACGCCTACAGCCAGCGCTTCACCAAAATCATCCTCGTCATTGCCGTCAGCGCGGCGGTGTTCTGGGCGTTCGTCAACCCGGCCAAGTCACTCAACGCCTTCACCGCCGTGCTCATCGTGGCCTGCCCGTGCGCGCTCGCGCTGGCCGCGCCGTTTGCCCTCGGCTCCGCGCAACGCGTGCTCGGACGGCGGAACGTGTTTCTGAAGAACCCATTTGTCCTCGAAACACTCGCGCACGTGGACGCCATCGTGTTCGACAAAACGGGAACGCTCACCGCCGCCGGCGCCGGGAGCGTGACTTGGCAAGGCCCGCCCCTGAGCGAAGCCGAGGAGCGCTCGCTTTACTCGATGACGCGGCACTCGACGCATCCGCTGGCCGTGCGCATCGGTGAAGCCATCGCTCGCCAGCACTTCCCTGAACCGGTGCGCTCGTTCCTCGAAACCACCGGCTGCGGCATGGAAGGCCAAGTGGACGGCCACGAAATCTGGGTCGGCTCGGCAATTTGGCTGGAGTCGCGCGGCGCCTGTAGCACCGGAAGTGAGTCCGCTGCTTCTTCAATTCCGGAGATGGAGCCGACAAACGGCGGCGGCTCCAAAGACATTGGCACCCGCGTCCACGTCGCGGTTGATGGCCACTATCGCGGGTGCTTCGTGCTGGCGAGCGCGCTGCGCACGGACGCTGACGCACTCGTTGCCCGGCTCTCGCCAAACTATGAACTGGCGCTCCTGAGCGGCGACAACGAGCGCGAGCGCGAACGCTTCCGTGCGCTCTTCGGCACTGGGGCGCACTTGCAGTTCAACCAAAGCCCGCTGGACAAGCTCGGCTTCATCAAGCGCCTCCAACGCGACGGCAAAACCGTGATGATGGTCGGCGACGGCTTGAACGATGCGGGCGCACTGAAGCAGGCGGACGTGGGCGTGGCCGTGGTGGAAAGCGTCAGCGCGTTCTCGCCGGCCAGCGACATCATCGCTTCAGCGGCGATGGTGCCGCGCCTTGCGGAAGTGCTGCACTACGCGAAGCAATCCGTAGCGACAGTGCGCGCGGCGTTCCTGATTTCCACAGTCTACAACATCGTGGGCATCAGCATCGCAGCCAGCGGCAACCTCTCGCCCGTGGTCTGCGCGATTCTGATGCCAGTGAGTTCCGTGTCCGTCGTCGCCTTCGCCTGTGGCATGACGGCGTGGCTGGGCAGAAAGTTGAGCGGTGGGGAGTTGAATGTTGAGAGAAACAAAGCCGGCGTCTCTCCACTTTCAACTTTCAACCCTCAACTTCAGAAGGGGCTGGCATGAGCGTCATTTTCCTCCTCATTCCGCTGAGCATCCTGTTCGCCGTGGCGTTTCTCTTTGCCTTCATCTGGTCGGTGCGCTCCGGGCAATACGAGGACACCACCACACCCTCAATGCGCGTGCTGCTGGATGAAAAACTCGCCACCAAGCCCGCCCCCACCACCGACCACTCTCCCAACTCGAAACTGAAATGAACCCGAACCTCGAAACGTTCAAATACGACAACCGCATCGTCCGCGCGTTCGCCATCGCCACGGTCATCTGGGGCCTCGTGGGCTTCGCCGCCGGGCTGCTCATCGCCTGCCAACTCTTCTGGCCGGAGCTGAACCTCAACCTCCAGTTCACCACGTTCGGCCGACTGCGCCCGTTGCACACGAACGCCGTCATCTTCGCCTTCGTGGGCAACGGCATGTTCATGGGCATCTACTACTCGCTGCAACGGCTCTGCAAGGCGCGGATGTTCAGCGACAAGCTAAGTTGGATAAACTTCTGGGGCTGGCAGGCCATCATCGTCAGCGCGGCGGTGACGCTGCCGCTGGGCCTGACTTCGAGCAAGGAATACGCGGAGCTGGAATGGCCCATTGACCTCGCCATCGCGGCGGTCTGGGTGGTCTTCGCGGTGAACCTCTTCGGCACCATCCTCACGCGTCGCGAGAAACATCTCTATGTCGCCATCTGGTTCTTCATCGCCACCGCCATCACGGTCGCAATGCTGCACATCGTCAACTCGCTGGCGATTCCTGCGGGCTGGTTCAAGAGCTACTCGCTCTACGCCGGCGTGCAAGACGCTCTGGTGCAGTGGTGGTATGCGCACAACGCCGTCGCGTTCTTCCTCACCACGTCTTACCTCGGCCTGATGTATTACTTCCTGCCCAAGGCGGCGGAGCGGCCCGTGTTCAGCTACCGGCTTTCCATCATTCACTTCTGGGCGCTCATTTTCATCTACATCTGGGCGGGGCCGCACCACCTGCTCTACACGGCGCTGCCCGACTGGGCGCAATCACTCGGCATGGCGTTCTCCATCATGCTCATCGCGCCGAGCTGGGGCGGCATGTTGAACGGCCTGCTCACGTTGCGCGGCGCATGGAACAAGGTGCGCGAGGAGCCGATGCTGAAGTTCATGATTGTCGCCGTGACCGCCTACGGCATGGCGACGCTCGAAGGGCCGATGCTCTCCATCAAGTCGGTCAACGCGCTGTCGCACTACACCGACTGGACCATCGCGCACGTTCACACGGGCGCGCTGGGCTGGAACGGTTTCCTCACCTTCAGCGTGCTCTACTGGCTCTTCCCGCGCCTCTACAACACGAAGCTCTACTCCGTGAAGCTCGCGAACTGGCACTTCTGGCTCGGGCTGCTGGGCATGATGTTCTACGTCATCCCGATGTATTGGAGCGGCATCACGCAGGGGCTGATGTGGAAGCAGTTCACCAGCGAAGGCTTCATGCAGTATCCGAACTTCCTCGAGACGGTGCTTCAGCTCATCCCGATGTATAAGCTGCGCGCCATTGGCGGCACGTTCTACATCCTCGGCGCGTGCATCATGGCTTACAACCTGTGGAAGACTGCCAAGGCCGGACAGTTCGTTCCGGACGTGGAAGTGCAGGCACCGGCACTGAAAGCGCAGCCGGAAGCGCACGAGGAGAAACACCCGTGGGGCCACCGCTGGATTGAATCCAAGCCGATGGTGATGACAGTTTTCGCTCTGGTCGCGGTGGCGATTGGCGGCCTCGTCGAGTTCATCCCCATGTGGATTATCAAGGAGAACGTCCCGACCATCGCCGCCGCAAAGCCCTACACGCCGCTCGAACTGCTCGGGCGCGACATTTACATCCGCGAGGGCTGCGTGGGCTGCCATTCGCAGATGATTCGCCCGTTCCGCAGCGAGACGGAACGCTACGGCGACTACTCAAAGGCCGGCGAATTCGTCTTTGACCACCCGTTCCTCTGGGGCAGCAAGCGCACCGGCCCGGACCTGCACCGCATCGGCGGCAAGTATCCCGACGCCTGGCATTTCAACCACATGGACGAGCCGCAGCTCACCTCGCCGGGCTCCATCATGCCGCGCTACTCGTGGCTGCTGACTCAGAAGTTGGAGACCAACTCGCTGCCCGCGCGCATCGGAGCGCTGCGGAAGATTGGCGTCCCCTATGAAGCTGGCTTCGAGAACGGCCCGGCGCAGACAAACCTCCAAGCTCAAGCCGCGAAAGTCGTGGAGAACCTGAAGCAAGGGGCCATCACGAACGCCCCGCCCGACCGCGAAATCATCGCGCTCATCGCGTATCTCCAGCGCCTCGGCACCGACATCAAGGCGACCAACGCCCCGCCGGTGAAAACCGCGAGCAATTAAAACCGAAATTCAACAAGCCACAGATGAAACACGGAATGAACACGGATTCAATGGAGCGCGGCTGTGTCGCAGACCAGCCGCAGCACGCCGCATCGGGGAGCGCAGCCGCCTCGGCTGCTGTTCGGCGCGCCCTCGCGCCGAACACGGTGGCATCCGAACAAACCAAACGATGTAGAACTTCGACTGCCCTCGGCGAACCGCGAGGGCGCGATTCGCTGCGCCCGGGGCGGGCGCGCTCCCCAGTATTCCCTCCGTGTTTCTTCCGTGTTCAATCCGTGGCTGAAAGGAAAACCCATGATTAAAAACGTCCTCTCCGACATCGGCGGCGTTGGCCTCTATGGTGTCGTCTCCATCTGTCTGTTTTTCACCGTGTTCACCGGCGCGCTGTTCCTCTCGCTCCGGATGAAAAAATCACAGGCCGACCATCTCGGTGCGCTGCCGCTCCACGACGGCGAGCCTACCCAGAAAGGAGTTTCCCATGAATGACCAACCGAACCAACCCAAGCTGCTCGAGCACGACGCCGACGGCATCCGCGAACTCGACAACCTCCTGCCGCGCTGGTGGGTGTGGCTCTTCTACGGCTGCATCGCCTACGCGGCGGGCTACTTGGTCTATTACCACGTGCTCAAAGCCGGGCCGCTCCAAGCCGCCGAATACGACGCTGAATGGAAGGCCGGCGAAGCGCTCAAGTCCGCCGCGCTCGCGAAGTTCGAGGCTACCATCGCCACGCTCACGCCCAACTCCGACAAGCTGGTGCTCGGACAAGGCCAACAGGTCTTCACCACCTACTGCGCGCCGTGTCACCGCCCAGATGGTGGCGGGCTGGTCGGCCCCAACCTCTGCGACGACTACTGGATTCACGGCTCCAACTACGTGGACACGGTGAAGGTCATCATCAACGGCGTGCCCGACAAAGGCATGTTGACCTGGCGCGGCATCCTCAAGCCCGGCGAAGTCCAGGCCGTCGCCAGCTACATCTACCAGTTCCGCGGCACCAAACCGCCGAACCCCAAACCGCGCGAAGACCAGGCCCCGAAAGCCCCCGCCGGCCCAAGCCCGTTTGAGTAGCCACTGTTCTCACCCCGACGCGTGCTGCCATGGATAACAATCTCCAACCTCCCTCTGCCGCTCACGGCGTCGCCCAGGAAATCCAGTGGGAGGACTTCCGCGACCATCTCACCACGGCGGAGAAGGATGGCAGCCGTCGCTGGCTTTACCCGAAACGTCCTGAAGGCTTTTGGTATCGCCACCGCACGCACCTGAGCTGGCTGCTCATCGCCGTCATGTTCGCGGGACCGTGGATTCGCATCAACGGCAACCCGCTCCTGCTGGTCAACATCGTCGAGCGGCGCTTCTCCATCCTCGGGCAAATCTTCTGGCCACAGGACACGCTCATCTTTGCCGTCGCCATGCTGGTGTTCTTCGCGGGCATCATGATTTTCACCGCCGCCTTCGGACGGCTCTGGTGCGGCTGGACCTGCCCACAAACCGTGATGATGGAAATGGTCTTTCGCAAACTGGAGTATCTCATCGAGGGCGACGCCGCCGAGCAGCGCGCGCTCGACGCCGCGCCATGGACGGCGAGGAAGTTCGCCAAGAAGGCGTTCAAGCACATCGTCTTCTTCGGGGCGTCCTTCATCGTCGGCAACACCCTCCTCGCCTACATCATCGGCAGCGAGCAGCTCCTCCGCATCCAGCTCGATGACCCGCGCAACCACGTCGTCGGCCTGACGTTCATGACGCTGTTCTCGCTGCTTTTCTACGCCATCTTCGCACGCTTCCGCGAACAGGCCTGCACGTTCATCTGCCCCTACGGTCGCTTCCAATCCGCGCTGCTGGACGAGAACACGCTACTCGTCGCCTACGATAACAAACGCGGCGAAACCCGCGCCCCGCTGCATCGCGGCGAAACCTTTGACCAGCGCAAGACCGAGGGCAAAGGCGACTGCGTGAACTGCCGCGCCTGCGTGGCCGTGTGCCCGACCGGCATCGACATCCGCAACGGCGTGCAGATGGAGTGCGTCAACTGCACCGCGTGCATTGATGCGTGCGACACCATCATGGACAAGGTCGGCCGTCCGCGCGGTTTGGTGCGCTACGCCTCGCTGAACAACATCGCGCACGGCACGCCGCAGCGGTTCACCGTGCGCATGAAACTCTACGCCGCCGTGCTCACGGGGCTCATCACGCTGTTTCTCTACCTCGTCTTCACCCGCAGCGATGTGGAAACCACCTTGCTCCGCGCGCCCGGCTCGCTCTTCCAAGTCACCGCCGAGGGCAAGGTCGGAAACATCTACACCGTGAAGGTCGTGAACAAAACCATGCACGACATCCCGGTGGAGCTGCGCTTGGAAAACCTGCCCGGCAAAGTCCGCGTCATGGGCAGCAGTGACTTCACCGCGCCCGCCGCCATGCTTGCGCAAACCTCTGTCCTGATTGAGTTGGAGCCCAAGCAACTCACCGGGGCCAGCACCAAGCTCAAGCTCGGCGTGTATTCGCAGGGCAAACTCCTCGAAACCGTCCACACCGCCTTCGTCGGTCCGCGCAGAAGTGAACACAACGAGGAACACGAAAAACATGAACGCGAACGCCACTAAGCCCACCTCACCCCGCAGTCCTTGGCCGTATGCCATCATCGGCTGGTTCGCGATTTTCGGCACCGCGATGGCTGCGTGGGTCGTCGTCGCCGTCCGCAACGACATGGACCTCGTCAGCGCCGACTACTACGACCGGGAGATTCGGCACCAGCAGCAGATTGACCGGCAGGCGCGCACGCTGCCGGTGCAGTCCGAGGTGAAAGTCGCTTACGACGCCGCCCAACAGCGCATCACCGTTGCGCTCCCCGCCGCGCACGCCGCGTTGGCCCGGGGCAAAATCAACTTCTACCGCCCGTCTGACGCAAAGCTCGACCGGGAAGCGAAACTGTCATTGAACGCCGTGGGGACGCAGGACCTCGACGCATCGCTCCTCCGCCCCGGCTTCTGGAAAATCCGGGTGCAATGGACCGTGAACGGCGAGGAATACTACTTCGACCAGGCCTTCACCATCGCGCCGAACTCCTGACTCACATGGAACTCTGGACCGCCTTTCTCCTTGGCCTCGTGGGCAGCGCCCACTGCGCCGGGATGTGCGGACCACTCGCGCTGGCACTGCCGGCCACGGGCAACATGCGCGGCACGTTCCTCGCCGGTCGGCTGCTTTACAATGCCGGCCGCCTCGTGACCTACGCCGCATTGGGAGCCGCCTTCGGCCTGCTCGGACAAACCTTCGCGCTCGCCGGCTTTCAGCGTTGGATTTCCCTCGCCGCTGGTTTGGCGATTCTCGCCGGCCTGTTCGCCTCCTCACGCTTCGCCGTTGGACTCCCCGCGGTGAGCGCAGTTGGATGGTTGAAGGCGAGCTTCGGCAAGTTGCTCCAGCAACGCTCGCTCGCCTCCGTTTTTCTGATTGGCCTGCTAAACGGCTTTCTGCCCTGCGGCCTCGTTTATGCCGCTGCCGCGGCCGCAACGGCCACCGCACACTTTCTTGATGGAGCCATGGCGATGATCATCTTTGGCCTTGGGACGGTGCCGATGATGCTGGGCCTGTCCATAGCCGGCCCGCGCCTGCACACGGCGTTCCGTTTCCGCCTCCAACGGCTCGTCCCCGCCAGCCTCGTCATCGTCGGCACGCTGCTGGTGCTGCGTGGCCTCGCGCTGGGCATCCCGTATCTGAGCCCCGCACCGGGCAATTCGTGCTGTCACTGACACTCACGGCGCGGCCAGCACGGTGCCATCGAGCAACTTCGTGCCGTCCGCAAAATTCCGCAGGTTCGTCGTGGTGACGCGGGCGATTTCCGTGAGCGCCTCGCGGGTGAGAAACGCCTGGTGCGACGTCACGAGCACGTTCGGAAAGGTCAGCAGGCGCGTCAGTTCGTCGTCCTGCAACACTTCGCCCGAGTGGTCCTCGAAGAACAGTCCTTCCTCCTCCTCGTAAACATCCAGCGCCACGCCGCCGAGCTGGCCGGACTTGAGCGCCGCAAGGACCGCCGTGGTGTCAATCAGCTTGCCACGTCCGGTGTTGACGACATAGGCGCCGGGCTTCATCTGGGCGATGGTCTCCTCGCGCAGCAGGTGGCGCGTCTCCGGCAGCAGCGGCAGGTGCAGCGAGACCACGTCGCTCGCGGCCAGCAGCGCAGGAAGCGTGGTGTAACTCACCTCAAACCGCCGCGCCCAGTCGGCATCCGGCTGCACGTCGTAGGCCAGCACGTTCATGCCGAAGCCCCGGAGAATCTGCGCGGTCAGCCGGCCAATCTTGCCCGTGCCGACAATGCCCACGGTCTTGCCGAAGAGGTCGAAGCCCACGAGTCCAGCCAGCGAAAAGTTGTGGTCGCGCACCCGGTGATAGGCGCGATGGATGCGGCGGTTGAGCGCGAGCAACAACGCAACCGTGTGCTCGGCCACCGCGTGCGGCGAGTAGGCCGGCACGCGCGTGACCGTCAGGCCCAATTCGCGCGCGGCCTTGAGGTCCACGTTGTTGAAGCCCGCGCAGCGCAGTGCGACGAGCCGCACGCCCGCGTCGGCCAGCGCGCGCAAACATGCGGCGTCCACGCGGTCGTTGACGAAGACGCACACGGCCCGCGCGCCCGCCACGGTCGGGGCGGTTTCAGAACTGAGCCGGAACTCGTGGAACCGCAGCGTCAGCCCGCGCGCAGCGGCGGCGGGTTCCAGATACTCGCGGTCGTAGGGTTTGGTGTCGAAGACAGCGACGGAGCTCATGTCAGTTTTGATTTGCGGGTTCACGGCGAGCGCCGGCGCCGTCATCAGCCCCGGCGCGCAGGCGGATCCACTTTTCCACCTCCACAATCACGAAAGCCACGATACCCACCCCGACGACCCGCAGCCACGCGGCGGCATCCAGCGGCGCGGAGTGGAAAAGATGGTTCATGAGCGGGAGATGGGTGAAAAGCAGTTGGGCGGCGAGCATCGCTGCAATGCCCACAAAGACCCACCGGTTGGACCAGAAACCGATGGTCCATGGCGCGTGGAGCAGCGAGCGACAGTTGAGCAGGTAAAAGATTTCCACAACCACGATGACATTGACCACCACGGTGCGCGCCGTCTCGATGCCCGTGCCCAGAACGTGCCGCTCATGGAGGAACAGGGCAAAGCCCCCTACCAGCATGAGCAACGTGACGAGCCCCGTGCGCATGAAGAGCGGAAAGGTGAGGATGGGCTGAGCGGGATCTCGTGGCGGACGACTCATCAGGCCGGCCTCCTTGGGCTCGAAGACCAGCATCAGCCCCAGGAGCACAGCCGTGGCCATGTTGATCCACAGCAACTGCACGGGAAGCAACGGCAGTTCGGCACCGAGGAAAATGGCGGTAAGCAGGATTGCGGCTTCGCCCGCGTTGGTAGGCAGCGTCCAGATGATGAATTTCACCAGATTGTCGAACACGCCCCGGCCCTCCTCAACCGCAGCCTCGATGCTGGCGAAGTTGTCGTCGGTGAGCAGCATGTCCGCCGCGCCCTTGGCCACCTCCGTGCCGGTGACGCCCATGGCCACGCCGATGTCGGCCTGTTGGAGCGCGGGGGCGTCGTTCACACCGTCGCCGGTCATGGCGACGATTTGCCCATTGGACTGCAGGGCCTTGACGAGCCGCAGCTTTTGCTCCGGGGCGACGCGCGCAAAGACAGCGGCACGCTCGGCCAAGGCCGGGAGTTCCGATTCCGACACCTTCTCCAGCTCGCGGCCGGTGACGGCAATGAGTTCACCACCCGCGCCCTTGAGGCCCAACTGATGCGCGATGGCCTTGGCAGTCAGGGCATGATCCCCAGTGATCATTTTCACCTGGATGCCGGCCGCCTGGCACTTGCGAACCGACTCGACCGCCTCAGCCCGGGGCGGATCAATCATCGCCTGCAAGCCGAGGAAGGTCAGCCCCTCCTTGACGTGGTCATGGCGCAGTTCGGCGTGATCGTGTGCGACCTCACGGCGTGCAAACGCCAGCACCCGCAGACCGCCGGCAGCCATCGCGTCGGCCGCGGCGCGGACGGCGTCACGATCCAGCGGGAGCAACTGGCCGTCGTCGCCCAAGGAGTGCGTGCAGCGCTCCACCAACCGCTCGCTGGAACCCTTCTTGTAAATGATCCGGGGCCGGCCGGTGCCGCGCCCGTGCAGCGTGGCCATGAACTGGTGCTCGGATTCAAAGGGAATCACGTCCAGCCGTGGGTGTTCCGCATGCAGATCGGCGGCGACGAGACCGGCCTTCTGCGCCGCGACCAACAGCGCAGCCTCGGTGGGATCGCCCTCGACCTTGAGCCGGCCCTCGACGCGCGCGAGCTGGGTGTCATTGTTGAGCAAGCCGGCCAGAAGCGTTTCACGCAGTGCAGCGTGGCGCTCAAGCGCGGCGCGTTGGCCGCTCAAGCGGACTTCGCCGTTCGGCTCGTAGCCGCCGCCGGTGACCTCGAACAGTTTTCCGCCCGCGTATACCTGCCGCACGGTCATCTGGTTCTCCGTGAGCGTCCCGGTCTTGTCCGAGCAGATGACCGTGGTGCTGCCGAGCGCCTCGACGGCGGGCAGCTTGCGGATGATGGCACGGCGCTTGGCCATCCGCGCGACGCCGATGGCCAGCGTGATGGTCACGGCGGCGGGCAACCCCTCCGGAATCGCTCCAACCGCCAGGGCGACGGAGGCCATGAACATCTCGACGACCGAACCGCCGCGCCACGCGCCGACGGCAAACGTGACCACCGCCAACCCCATGATCGCCCACAGGATGAGCTTGCTGAACTCCTCGATCTTCCGCGTCAGCGGGGTCGTCAAGTCCACGGCTTCGTGGATCATGCGGGCGATGCGGCCGGTCTCGGTTTGGTTGCCAATGGCCCACACGACCCCTTCAGCCTGGCCGTAAGTCACGAGCGTGCCCGCGTAGGCGAGGTTTTTGCGTTCGGCGAGGATGGTCTCCAACGCGAGCGGATTGGCGTGCTTCTCAACGGGGACGGATTCGCCCGTCAGCGCGGCCTCGTCCACCTGCAAGCTCCGGACGTGGAACAGGCGTAAGTCCGCCGGCACCTTGTCGCCGGACTGAAGCAATACCACGTCGCCGGGCACGAGCTCGACGGAGTTGACACGTGTCTTGCGCCCATCGCGGCGGACGGTCGCCTCAGTCACGACCATCTGTGAGAGCGCCTCGATGGCCTTTTCCGCTTTCGACTCCTGAATGTAGCCGACAACCGCATTGATGAAGGTCACGCCGAAGATGACGGCCGAATCGACATACTCGCGCAGCAGCAGCGTAACCCCCGCCGCGATGAGCAGGATGAACATCAGCGGCTGGGCGAACTGAAGCGCGAAGCGCTTGAGCGCCGAAGTGCGGCGCGCGGCGGAAAGCTGGTTGGGACCGAACTTCTCCCGCCGTCGGCGGACCTCGTCCGCTCCAAGGCCGGTGGTGAGATTCACGCCGAGCAGTTGAACCACTTCGTCCGTCGGCAACTGGTGCCAATGCGGTGCGCCTTTTTGATTCATGCGCGCACAAGATGTTCATGAACGCAGGTCGCGCAACCGGAATTTCGCTTCAGAGCATCATAAGTGAAGCTCTCCGGAAGGGTGTCGACTGGATGATAGCGGCTTACCAACGAATGTCCGGCGCACTCACCGCAATTCTTCAAGAACAACGTTGCCAGTCCGGGCAATACCGCGATTGCGTCCGACGCGGGCGGCGAGGCATGTTTCGCTGCGCTTACCATGGACAAAAAAGAGCAGCCCTCCCAAACCACACCTTCGGCCGCCGACCGGCTGTGGGTGCGAGGGCAAAGTGTCCTGATGCTGGGGCTGGTGGTGCTTGGGGTTACGCGGAACCGTGATTGGCAGAGCGAGAAGACATTCGCGGCGGGCGCGGTGCTTTTCGCCATCGGCGCGGTCGTAGGAATCTGGGGCGTGCGGTCACTGGGCGGAAGCCGCACGCCGAATCCAACCCCGAAGGCCGAGGCCGAACTGGTGCAGCACGGCATCTACCGCTGGCTGCGCCATCCGCTCTACAGCAGCGTGATGCTGGCGTCGCTCGGCTGGGCGTTCTTGTGGCAGAGCGCGGCGGCGCTGGTCGCTAGCCTGGTGCTCTGCGTGTTTTTCGACGCAAAGGCGCGGCTGGAGGAGCGATTGTTGCTGGCGAGGTTTCCCCAATATGCCGCCTATCGGACGCGGACCTGGAGGTTTGTCCCGTGGGTGTATTGAGCGGCCGCGGGGTGAAACGCAACAGCCGTGCCCTTCACCGCTCGCTTTCTGAGGCAACGCAGGGGCAGTTTCCGCCAAACGAAGAAAGGCGTTCCACCGCGGTGCAGACGACTGGTTTGTTGAAGGAGGGCGGAGAGGGTCGGAGCGACGGGGTGGAGCAGCCGCCCTCTCCCTTGGGGAGCCGAGCCGGGCAAAGGCGGCGCCCGGAACGGCGCGAGCGAGTCCGCCAGGATGGAGTCGGTTATGATTGCCCTGAGTCGTTGGAGCCCCTTCAAGGAAATGGAGGAGCTGCAGGGCCGGCTGGGTTCGTGGATGAACCTGCCGGGACGCACCACCACGAGCAAGGAGGCCTTGGCCGTGGCGGATTGGTCGCCCTTGGTGGACATTACCGAGGACGAAAAGGAATTCTTGCTCAAGGCCGAGTTGCCCGGAGTCAAACGGGAGGAAGTGAAAGTGACGGTTGAGGATGGGGTCCTCACGTTGACGGGCGAACGACGGTTTGAGCAGGAAGAGAAGGAAAAGAGGTATCACCGCATTGAGCGCGCCTATGGCAGCTTCATGCGGAGCTTCACGCTGCCGGAGGGAACCCCGGCCGACAAGGTCGCGGCGGAGTTCAAGGACGGGGTCCTGCTCGTCCACCTGCCAAAGGCTCTGACGCCGAAGCCCAGCCCGATGGAGGTGAAAGTGGCGTGAAGCGGCGGAGGCAAGGCGGGCTGCGCACCGGGCGGGCCCGCCCTTTTCAGTTCGTGCCCGGAATGGGAGTCACTTCACATCCCACTGATAGTAGCCGGGCCAGAACTTGCCCTGTTCCACTTGGAGCTGACCGCACCGGCGCCGCATGTAGGCCGCCAGCGGTCCGGGGATGGTGTTGAAAGCGCACTCCGCCGCGAGGAAGTCACCCGCCAGATACTTGTTCAACGCCGCATCGTAGGCCTCCCGCTCGGCGTCAGCCATGTCGATGAGCGAATACAGCCCGGTTGGTGACTTGCGGCCCTTGACAGTGCAACGGTCCATCAACAGGGACTGGGCCTTCAAATCGGCCGGCAATTGGTCATAGCACGACTCCGAAAAGATGACCTCGGTGGGGTAGTGGCGGGTGAGTCCTTCCAGCCGGGCCGCGAGGTTGACCTCGTCGCCGAGCACGGTGTAGCTGAACCGCTCCTTGGAGCCGATTCCGCCGGCCACGAGGCTTCCGTAGTTGATGCCTGCGCCCAGTTCAAAGCAGTGCTCGCCGGTTTCCTTGCGGTGTTGGTGGAACGCGTTGAGTTCCGCCCTGGCCTCCAGATAACAGCGAACTCCCGCAGCGGCCGCGTCCGGGGCCGGCACGGGGCAGCCGAAGATGGCCAGCACGGCGTCGCCGATGAAGTTGACCACGATGCCCCGGTGCTTGCTGATGCGGGCATTGATGATGGCGAGGTGTTCGTTGAGCGCCTTAAGCAAAGGCTGCGGGCCCATCTTCTCGGCTGCGGTGGAGAAGCCCTTAATGTCGAAGAACAGGACGGCCGCGTCCTCCAGGGTGCCGTTGAGGAGGTCGTCCGCGTTGCGCTTGCTGATGACCCGCTCATAAACCTCGGGCGAGACGAGGCGGCCGAAGACTTCCTTGGCCTCGACGATCTGCTTGCCCTGCTTCTCGCGGACATCGTGCGAGGAAGTCACCTTTTGCAGCTGGTCAATGACCAGGTTGCGCAACATCGCCGGCTGGCTGTCCACGATGCGGATGAAATCCTCCGCCTCGATCCGCAGCAGCTCGACATCGCCGGCGCACCGGATGGTGGCGCTGCGTGGCGCCTTGGTGAGCACGCCCATCTCACCGATGACGCCGCCCGCGCGCTGCCGGTCGATCTCCACCGGTCCCTTGAGGATCACCACCTCGCCGTCGTTGACGAAATACATTGAGTCCGACGGGTCACCCTCCCGGATGAAAACATCTCCGTCCTTGAGCTGCAGGACGCGCGCGCGGCTCATCAGCGCCTCGAAGGCATTCTCGGGCAGATTCCCAAGGAAGGGATTTTTTGCCGGATTCAGCCGGAAAAGGGTTTTCTCACTCATGGCGTTCCAAAGGTTGCCGCAGCTACTAACGGTTCAGATAAATCAAGGCGATGTGGTTGATGATCAGGTGCATGGTGTTGTCCACGATCACCACCAGCCAAAACCGGATGAAGGGCGGCGTATCAATGCCATACCCGGTGCGCTCGTCTTTTTGCGGCGCACCGGGGCCAAACCACAAAAGGTTCTTCAGACGGCAGACAGTCGAGGCCATGCCCATGCGGTCAATGAGGGCATGCGTTCCGAAAATGACCAGCCAAGCTTTCCAACCCTGCACCCAGTCTCCGTTGATGATCCCGAGGTAAATGAAGAACGGACCCGAGTAGGCCAACGCATGGATGACGGCCCAATACCAGCTTTGCAGCTTGCGCACGGCCATCTGCTCCGTTTGGAGCACGTAGTCGCCGAGGAGGTGTAAGATGAGTTCCGGCACAGGAAGGGATGGCGTTGAAGTTGGGTTATTGCCCGGTCACAGCGGGGCGGCTGGCGACGGACCATAGAAGCCCGTTAACCGGCCGGCAAGCGGACAACTCGGCTCCCCTACCCCGGCAAATCCCTAGGCGAAATGCCACCCCGCCCCGGCTGTCCTCCTTGACTCCACGCCGGCCTCGGCCCGCCCGCCCGGCGAATTGCTGACATGCTGGCCTGCCTTTGTTACCTTCTCCCCCGTGAAAGCCGCGACCCAACGCAAGCCCGCCGCCCGCCCCGTCTCCGTCATTTCCCGCGCCATGACCCAAGCGCCCAAATCCCCCGCCCAGACCGCCGTCCGCGTCGCAGCGCCTGCGCCCAAGCCCGTGCCCGCGAAGGACCGCCGCCTCAACTTCGGCTCCAAGTGGGACTACGCGCCCGCGCCCGAGGACGCCAAATACATCCCCATCGCCCCGCGCCACGAGCTCTTCATCGGCGGCAAGTTCGTCGCGCCCCACTCCGGCAAATACTTTCCCTCCCTCAACCCCGCCACCGAGGGGCAGCTCACCGAGATCGCCCTCGCCGACGAGACGGACGTGAACAATGCCGTCGCCGCCGCCCGCGCCGCCTACGACAACGTCTGGTCCAAGCTCCCCGGCAGCGAGCGCGGCAAATACCTCTACCGCATCGCCCGCATCATCCAGGAAAAGGCCCGCGAACTCGCCATCCTCGAAACCCTCGACGGCGGCAAACCCATCAAGGAATCCCGCGACTTCGACCTCCCCATGGTCGCCGCGCACTTCTTCTACTACGCCGGCTGGGCGGACAAACTGAAGTATGCCTTCCCCGGCAAAACCCCGCAGCCCCTCGGCGTCGCGGGGCAGATCATCCCGTGGAACTTCCCGCTCCTCATGGCCGCGTGGAAGATCGCCCCCGCCCTCGCCTGCGGCAACACCGTCGTCCTCAAGCCGGCCGAGACCACCAGCCTCACCGCGTTGCGCCTTGCGGAAATCTTCGCCGAGGCCGGCCTTCCCGACGGCGTCGTGAACATCATCACCGGCGCCGGCGCCACCGGTGCCGCCCTCGTGAACCACCCCGACGTGGACAAAATCGCCTTCACCGGCAGCACGGAAGTCGGCAAAGCCATCGCGAAGGCGATTGCGCAACGCGCCTGTAGCGGCGGTCTATCGACCGCCGACGGCGCTCACAGAGCGCCGCTACAGAAGTCACCCAAGCTGACCCTCGAACTCGGCGGCAAGGCCGCCAACATCATCTTCGAGGACGCGCCGCTCGACCAAGCCATCGAAGGCATCATCAACGCCATCTACTTCAACCAGGGCCACGTCTGCTGCGCCGGCTCGCGGCTCTTCGTGCAGGAAGGCGTCTATGCCACCGTCATCAAGAAACTCCGCGACCGCCTCGCCACCCTGCGCGTCGGCAACCCGCTCGACAAAAACACCGACATCGGTGCCATCAACTCCGCCGCGCAGCTCGACAAAATCCGCGAACTCGTCCAGAGCGGCGTGGACGAAGGCGCGGACTTGCACCAGTCAAGCTGCGCGCTGCCGGCGAAGGGCTATTGGTTCCCGCCCAGCTTCCTCACCGGCGTCACCGCGAGCCATCGTGTGGCGCAGGAGGAAATCTTCGGCCCCGTGCTGAGCGTGATGACCTTCCGCACGCCGGAGGAAGCCTTCGAGCGCGCGAACAACACCCCCTACGGCCTGAGCGCCGGCGTGTGGACCGACAAGGGCAGCAAGATTTTCAAGCTCGTGAACAAGCTCCGCGCCGGCGTCGTGTGGGCGAACACCTACAACAAGTTCGACCCCACCTCGCCCTTCGGCGGCTACAAGGAAAGCGGCTTTGGTCGCGAAGGCGGCGTGCAGGGGCTGGCGGCATATGTGAGCCTAGCTTGACCCACAGCCTGCCGCTTCGTCTTGGACTGAATCAAGTCCGGTAAAACAAATCAACTGGCAGGCCTTTTCTCAAAACCGACTTTACTCATGAAGCCGCCAACGGAATTAGACGAGGTGACCCTCTTTGTGGCTGAATTTCTCCATTGGTCTCAACGTGCGAAAGTGTTTGGCACGTTTCTGCCTCTCATTTCTTATCGCGGGCAGTCGTGCGAGAACTGGGATTTGCTTCCGACTCTATGCCGTGGGGACAATAGAAAGTTGCCGTTAGATTTGCTAGAGCGCATAGAATCCGAAGTCATTCTGGCGTTTAGAAACCGTCTCGGCCTAGCGGAGGACTGGACGGAGATCGAAGTGCTGGCATTTGCGCGGCATCATGGGGCACCGACACGACTGCTGGACTGGACCACAAATGCCCTGATCGGTCTGTGGTTTGCGGTGTCGAGCCAGCAACATGACCCTCATCCAGGAACAGTCTTCCAGCTCCTCTGTGGCGAACCAGGGCCTGTCATGCTCTGGCTCAATGTTCCCAAAGGACCGGCATCATGCAAATGCGGAACCCCCGTGCATGCCTTCACATGTCCGGCAAAGATCGCGCGGTCCCAGCGCCAATGCAGCGTGTTCACCTTGGCCTCCTTTGAAGGTGGCTACGCAACTCAACCGTTGGACCAGATCCAAGGCCCCGACCAGAAAAGCCAACTGCGAAAATTCCCGGTTCCAGCCAAACTAAAGCGAGGCTTGCGCGAACTGCTTTCCAATGTAGGCCTTGATGCATTCAGCGTTTACGGGGATCCCGATTCTCTTGGCGAGGTCGTAAGCGCCAAACTTGACTACAGCCGAGCCGGCATTCCCTTGGAAAAAATACCCCCTTCAGGCCACTCATGGAGCGTCGCAAAAGTAGTCCCTCCAAAGGCCTAGGCTCACGCTGAAAACTCGATACCCACCGAGCGGTCCTGCCGCTCCGGTGCCCACCTCAGAATGCACACACTCCAGCAAGGGTGAGGTATGGCTAGCTGTGCCGGACGGGGTGGGGACATCTCCATTCCACCGCCCCTGCCGGGGCGGAGATTCAATCGGGCGGGTTCACCGGGGGCGTTGCCCCCGGCTAAGTTCCGGCAACCCTCCGGGTTGCGTCCGCTGACGCAGGGCGGATGCGAGTCCAGCAGGGCGGGCGGGCATCCTCCTTCTCCCAGCGGGAGAAGGCCGGGATGAGGGAGAAAGCTTCCGTAACCCTGCGGCATTAGATTGTCGCACGGAGATGAGGGTCCGCACACCTTGTTAGCCGGTGCGGTCCAGCGCGGTGGGACTTCCTCCTATTTCCAGCGGGCGAAGGGCACTCGCCCACGTTGAAAATACTTACGCGCCCATTTGTGTGAGCCCGGCCTAGAGGGATTTCTGCCCGGCGGAAATGTGCCGCAGGGTGAAGGCCGGAGGTTGCCGGCTGACGGCCTAACCACCGGCGAGGACGGACTCGATCTTGCGGCGGAGGTCGGCGTTGACGTCTTCGGGGGAGCGGTCGCCATCCACGATGTCAAAGCCGTAGGTGGCTTGCAGACGCGTGAATTGCCGGGCCATGAGGGCCTGGTATTTGAGGAAGCTGTCGAACATGTCGCGCGAGAGGCCCAGGTCCATGCCGCTCTCCCAGTAGTCGAGGGCCTTGTTCTTGGCGAAGTTGCGCTGCACGAGCTGCTCGGGGGAAATGTTCAGGTAGAAGACCGCATCGGGCACGAGGGCGATGCCGTAGAGGTTCTTAAGCCAGGCTTCGTCCATGCCGCGGACGAGGTCGCGGGCCATGAGGGTGTAGATGTAACGGTCGGCGAGGACCATGAAGCCGGCCTTGAGGGCGGGGATCATGATGTTCTCGACCTGGTCGGCGAAGTCGGTGGCGTAGAAGAGGCTGAGGGTGGTGCGGCTGAGGATGTTGCCGTTCTGGGCTTTCTCGAGTTCTTCGCTGACGAGACTGGAGCGCTTGAGGCCGACCTGCACGGTGGCGTGGCCGCTGCCTTCGAGCCATTGCACGAGCTGCGCGATCTGGGTGGAGCGACCGGAGCCGTCGGCGCCTTCGACGACGATGAGCTTGCCCTTGAGCCGTTCTTCCTCCACGCCAGGTATGCCCTCGCCGTAGAAGCGCTTGGGGGTGGGCTTGGGGATGATCACCTCGGGCGTGCGGGGCGCGGGGACGAGGCGTCTGGTTTTGCGTGGGGCGGGCATGGTCACGCTTTCTTGAACTCGAAGCCGGGTAGATCAATGCGGTCCGCCACGAGCTTGCGCACGATGGCCTGCTGCGTCTCGACGGTCTGGTTGGCGTCAATGACGTTGAAGGAGAACTCGCGGCTCATGGCTAGATATTGCTCCAGGATGCGGCCCTGAAAGATGCGGAAGCTCTCGTAGGGGTCGGTGGAGAAGCCCATGTCCATGCCGGCCTCGAAGTATTTCAGCTCGGGCCGGCCGTCGAGGATGCGGTTGAGCGAGACTTCGAGATCCGCGCGGAAGAAGAAGGTCATGTCCGGCAGGGCGGCGAAGCTGTAGAGGCCGCGGACCCATTCGGAGGGGCAGGTGCGGACCACGTCACGGGCGAAGGCGGTGAAGATGTAGCGGTCGCAGAGGACGAGGTAGCCGGCGCGCAGGAGGGGCACGAGCTGGCGTTCGTAGCGGTCGGCGAAGTCGGTGGCGTGGATGAGGCTGAACGTCGTGGGCGTCAGCAGGGTCATCTTCTTGCCCTTGCTGGTGGCGGCCTTGACGAGCTCGGAGGAGTTCCACTCGCTGAAGAAGACCTTGAGACCACGCAATTCGAGCCAGCGCTTGAGGAGATAGATCTGCGTGGACTTGCCGGAGCCATCAAGGCCCTCGACCGCGATGAGGCGGCCGGGAAACCCAAGTTCAGCAAAGGTCTTCATCATGTCGGACGGGGGGAGAGTCGGCGGCTGGCCGGCGGATGACAACGCATTTTCCGGTCAGCGCAACCCCAGCACCGAGGCCATGACCGCCAGGGTGCCGAAGGTGACCAAGCTCAGGGCTTCGCGCACGCCCGGCAGGTTGACGACGACGATGACGATGATGAAGCCGAACTGGCAGAGCCGCCAGTAGGTCTCGTGGCTCATGCCAATGACGTTCTTGAGCACATGCGAGCCATCGAGGGGCGGGATGGGCAGCAGGTTGAAGAAGCACAGGAAGAGGCTGAGCACGGCCATGCGGACGCCGATCTCGGTGAAACTGGTCAGCCCGATGAGACCGGCCCCCTTCACGGCGGCAAGCAGCGCAAAAGCGAGCACGAGGTTGATGGCCGGTCCGGCCAGCGCCACGAGGGTGTCATCGCGCCGCGGATGGCGGAGGTTGGTGATGTTCACCGGCACCGGACGGCCCCAGCCGATGATGAAGCCGGCCAGGGCGGAGTTGCTCAACGAGAGCATGATGCCCAGCAGCGGCAGGACCACCGTGCCGATCAGTTCCATGTGCATGATGGGATTGAGCGTCACGCGGCCCTGGGAGTGAGCCGTGTCATCGCCGCACTTCCAGGCCACCCACGCGTGCGCCCATTCGTGGAAGGTGAGGAGCGGGATGAAAAACAGATAGGTAAGCAGCCCGTCGATAATGGCTGATTGTGTCATCGTGCGCGGAAGGTAGCGGAGGAACGGGGAAAGCCCAAGTGCAAGTCCGGGTCAGTTCCGCTGGGTGTAGCGTTGCTTGCCGGTCAGCAGCCCCACGGCCGTGCCGACGAAGCCCACGAAGAACAGATACACGTTGAACCACGGCAGATACGCCCAGGTCTTCCAGGACTTCACGCGCCACGACTCCAGGTTGCTCAGGTTGCTGCCGATGATGATGGCGAGTGCCACGGGCAGGTGGAATCGCGGCACGGCCAACAGCGGCACGAGGCAGTAGAGATACTTGGCGAGATGGTGGGTCCAATGCTCCGCGTAGGGAATGCGGCGCAGGCCGAAGCCCCAGGTGCGGAACAGGGCGCCAAAGGACTCCGCCACCTGGTAGTGCTTGCGGAACAGGTGACGCCAGCTCGTTTTCAACGACTGGAAGTGGTAGTGGATGATCTCCACGTCGCTCACGAACACCTCGCCTTTCTGGCTCAGGCGCATGAACAGGTCCATGTCCTCGCCCGCGAAATGAAACTGCGCGGTGTTGTAGCAGCCGATGCTGCGATACACATCCGTGCGGTGCAGGTCGAACTTGCCGCTGATGCCCTGCCGGATGCGCCCGATCCACCGCGCCATCAACACCTGGCCCCAGAAGTTGTATTGGAGGAAATTCTCCAGCGGCAGCGTGACCAGGGCGACGACGGAGACGCGCCCCGGCACCTCGTGCAACTGCTTGAACATCCGCTCCAGCGCGCCCTTGTCCTCCGGCACGCAGTCCTGCTGCATGTTTAGGATGTAATCACCGGTCGCCTCCTTGGCCCCGAGGTTGTAGTCCCAGCTCAACGCCACATCCACGGGATTCTTGACCAGGCGGGTGCCGGGCGGCGGGTTGTCGATCGGTTTCGGGCTGCTGTCGACCAGGATGATTTCGTAAGGGCGCAGGGTCTGCGCCTGAAGGGCGTCGATGAGCCGGGGCAGGTCGCCGGCCTTCCCGTAGATCGGGATGATGACGGAAATCTTTGGGTTCGGGGGAACGCTGCTGCTCATGACACGGCCAGCCAAGGCTGGAACGCGCGGAAGTTACCGGGCGTCGCCGGCCTGTCGAGGGGAAAGGCGGCCCAAAGCAAAAAGCCCCGGCCTCAGTGGCCGGGGCTTCAAGTGAGCCGGGTGTTGGAACGGCCTCAGAAGATGCCGGCCAACTCCTGAAGCACGCGCCAGTTATCAAGGCGGTCCTGCTTGGCTTCGAGCAGCAGCGGCGAGGGGTTGCCGTCCTTGTCGAAGTGCTTGGCGAAGCGGCCTTCAGTGCGGGCGAACATGATGAAGTCGAAGAGTTCGCCGGTCTTGGGGTCCTTATACCAGTCATCCTTCGGCGCAGGGTTGCCCTGGAGGCTGAGGCGCTCGGCGAGCTTGGTGCCCTTGCGCGGATCGTAGATCAGCACGGGGAACGTGCGGGTGTCCACGGCGAGCTTGGACTGGTTCATGGCGAGGTTGTCGCCCACGCCGTGCTCGGGCTGGCAGGTGGTGTAGACGGAGACCACGGCCGGACCGTCGAACTCGTTGGCCGCCATGATGGACTTGTAGAAGTGGTTCGACATGGCGCAGGAGGTCTGCGCGACGAACGTGTTCGGGTGCATCATCGCGATCTGCGCGATTTCCTTGCGGCGCTCG
>Ga0172367_10002808_pt1 | contig 23372 bp, 32 predicted proteins | sample Lak10m_FD_114542 | JGI IMG/M metagenome (GOLD analysis project Ga0172367, IMG submission 114542) | Freshwater microbial communities from Kabuno Bay, South-Kivu, Congo - kab_022012_10m | ecosystem: Environmental > Aquatic > Freshwater > Lake | place: Democratic Republic of the Congo: South-Kivu... | reverse complement strand
TGCCGCCAACGGAAATAATCCGTCCGCCGTGTTCTTCTGGAGTAAGTGTAGTGCTGGAAGTAATTGCTACAACTGAATCCGCACCTTGTTGATAAACGCCGCCAAGAGACCGCACTGGCCCCTAAAAAGTAGTACGTGCCATGACGATAGTCCTTTCGTGTAGTAGCACATCCCCGTACCGTCTCTACTAAGTCTGCTAGGTCAGTCGGTAAGGGTAAAAACCCTAGTTCTTAAATCTTACTGCGTTTAAACAAAAAAAGGGGGTTTTTGGCCCCCCTTTTCTTCCTGCTTTAGGCTCCCGGTGAGCCGAACACGCCAAGCGGGTCCGACCAACCAAAGCTATAACGCTCACGGGCCTTGTAACGGACGTTGCCAGTGTCGAAGTCTCCATCCATCGATGTACCCATCGGGATACGGATAAAGTACTTCAGACCATTGGGAACGTCTGTCGTCAAGAACCATGCGTTCGTATCCGTCAAGAAGTGGTTAACGGTGTAACCCTCGGGGATAGAACCATTGTTCTTCAGAGCGTTGATGTCGTTGTCAGCCGTAGCGACTCGGAGTTCAGTCTCCAAGAGGCGGGTTGCCACGAACATCAAGTTCGGAGGAACGACCAACTTACGTGGCTTTGCAGCAATCAGCAGGCCACGCTCATCCGTCCATGCGGCGATCTGAATGACAGCGGCCTCAAGGGAGGTCTCATTCAGGTCAGCAGCAGTCGCCGGTTCGTTGCTGTTAGTACCACCAGACACCAGCGGGTGGGCAGTTGAAAACAACTCAACTCCGTCACCACCGGGGTAGGACGAGTTAAACCCGTTGTTCAGGGTGTTAGCCGCCTTAACCTGCTTGGTATAAGACATGGCACGGGCCAGAGCCTTGGTATAACGAGCCGAGAGGCTGTCATACAGGTTATCTTCGATTGCCTCTTCGGTAATCGAGAAACCCAAGGCGATGGTTTCGTGCTGATAGCGAGCAGTCCATGCTTCCTGAGCGTTGTCATAAGCGATGGCAGAACCTTCGTTTTTAACAGGCGCAGCAGAAAAACCGGACAGTTTGGTTTCTTCTTCGAAAGAACGCTCAGAAGTCTCAGTTTCGTAGATTTCTTTGTGTTCTTCCCCGTAGCGAGCATACTCCATACCGAACAGTGCGTTCAGGCCGGGGAGCAACTCTTTCAGCAGTTGTGCACGTGAAATAGCCATAATTTAGCTCCCTTATACGCCAGTTGGGTTGGTGTACTGATGGGTGTTGATGTTTATCTTAACAATAAATTCAACAAACGCATCAGCGCCGGTTGCTGATTCTCTAACCACATCAATAATACGGATGGGAAGAGTGCTTGTAGTGTCTTCAGTTCCTTGATCAATCGCAACTTTGGAGTCACCAGTGGTGGTAGAACCAGCGTTTTGAATCAACGCAATGTTACTTCCAATAGCAGCAATACCCATTGCAGCAATTGTGGTGCCAGAGGAACAAGAAGCTACTTGAAACAACGTGTCAGGATCATCAGCAACGTAGGCAAAAATCTTTGTGCCTGACTTAATTGCTTGAGATGCTGGATAAAACTGTTGAAATTGAACTTGACCGGTAGAACTGTTTGTGAAAGTAACGCCAAGAAACACACCACACGGTGTTGCTGTGGTCGTTCCTACGTCTTTTTCAATCGTTCCAGCAGTCACCCTTTTTACCAGATCACCATAGAAAATGCTCGTAGCATAGCCACTTGCAATTTCCATTTGGCGAGTTGCTCCCGCAAAGACTTGTCCGCCAATTAGATTGACGGGCTTTAGTCCATACGGTGCGTCTACGGTTGGATAAGCCATATTGAACTCCTAAGTTATCCCTTTCTGTTCCTGCTAGTGGTCGAACTACGTTCGCTAAACAGGGGCATCCGAGGATCGTTTTCTTTCATCAGATTATTGTCCACAGCCGCCGTCTGAGCATCTGTTTGCTGGCGGAAGTAACTATTCCGCTGTTCAACAAACTCCTCCGGTGTGCTGCAAAGCACCAATCCACCAATTTCTACAAGACCAGAATCCTTGCCTTGTAGGTGCAGTTCTGGGTATTCCTCCCTTTGAATGGGAGTCCAACCTTCCTCCTGCTTGGAGATCATGTTTCGATCATCCGCTTGACCGAGGATCGACTTGCGAATCCAGCGGTGTTTCAGGCCATCACGGGCCTGCGGCGTTGGAAGCAGTGAAGGTGGTGTCCAAGCCTTCTTGCGTTCCGAAAATAGGCGTGTTTGGTTTTCACGTGGGGTACGTTCAGACATTGCCGGTCTCCTTAGCGACTTGTTGGGCGTAAACTTCTAGAGGTAATCCAAGTCTTTTTGCGATTGCAACCTGAGATTTGGTCAGCGTGATCTTTTTAGACCCCGATGCGCTTCTAGAAGCAGGAGCGACAACGTTTGCGGCGGGTTTTCTTGACCCGAATTTTTGCGGGAACGCTTCCCGAATCTGAGCATCGATTTGCTCAAAGTAGGCATCCGATCCTGCTACGTATCCCCGCTGGATGAGTGCGTCATGGATACCGAAGGCAGCACCTCTCATTACCAAGTCGGTCTCAAACCATTGGTTCTGAGACACCCACTGACGGGTGCGTTCGTCAGGGACAATTTCTGGTATTCGTTGTTCTACTGCAATTTTTTCCTCTTGTAAAGGGGTGTATTGCGGTTGATACCGATCCACCTCCCTTTTCTCGGCAACGATTTCCGAGAGTTTCTTTTGGGCGGCGATCATCTTGTCGGAGTCGCCTGCCTCGTATGCCTCTTTATATTCCCGCTCGACTTGGGATAACTGGGCCTCTGCCTTGGATTTATAGGTCTCGACCAAATGCTTTTCGCCTTGGGAGAGACGTTCCTGAAGGAGGCGGTTCTGTTCCGCTACCTTTTTGGCGTAGGTAATGGCTTCCTGATGCTCCCGGATGGCCTGTTCTTTGGCCCGGCGTTCGTCATGGTAGCCCCGGCGGAGTTCCTTAATCCGCTTTTGGACGTTCTCAGAGTACTGGGAAATCTCGTCATCGGTGACTTCCACCTCCCCTTTTGGGGGTTCTTTACCCCGATCCTCCTCGGGGGTGTCGTCCACAATCTCTATTTCTGGTTCTACTTCTATTTCCAACTGCTGTTGTTCTTCAGCCATGTTTTACTCCTCAAAGGCGGGTAATAACCCGTGGGTCGGCAACGACAGCCTCAACGGTGTCATCGTTAATAAGGCGAAATTCTTGGTCTCCCTCGGGGGTGGAGACCTTAAATCTCGTTCCAGAATACGACCTCATAATGATGAAGTCGCCCTCCTTGCACCAAGGCCCGTCCGGAAACTTGTCCGGATCTTGGTACGCAGACGGCCCCAATTTAATTACCAAGCCCAAAATTGAGGCAATCTCTTCCTTCTTGCGTTCCGATTCTGCGATCAGGATCTTGGAGTCTCTGAAGTTCTCATCCCTTTTGGGGATGGCAATCAGAATCCGATACCCTGTCGGCTCGGGTAGTTTTAAGTCACTCATCTGGCAAATCCTCTATTAATCTTATGACACGCTGTAAACCACGGATCTCGCCAATAATCTCTCGATACTTGGCGTAGTCCTCAACAGGGCTGAAGGCTATTTGCTCCTTCAGCGCCTCTTGATCTTTCCTGATCTCACTGACCAGATATTCTCTTAGCCCCAATTCTTTCTCCTATTTTTGCGCCTTCAGTCTCTTGTTTCATCTGGGCTTCTGCTGCCTTGGCTCCGATTTGAGCACCGGCAATCTCTTCTTGGGACTGAATCCTCATGCGTTCACGCTCATCGGTCTTGGAGATTTCCAAAGCTTTGAGTTGTACTTCCGCCTGATCCTTTTGCATCTTGCGCTGCAACTCGCCTGCCTTGATCTGGAGTTCTTGTTGTTGCATTTGAACGACTGGGTCTTGGGCGGCTTGTTGTGCCTGCTCTTGAGCGGCCTGTGCCTGATCTTTCTGAAGCAGTTTTTCGGATGCCTGTGCGACCACACGGGAGAGTTGAACTTCGATGTCTTCGGGGAGTTGCTCGTCCGGAGGGGGTAGGGGAACCCCTAACATCTTCTCCATTTCGACTCGGTACTGGAAGGCAACGTGTTCTGTGATATGCGCTGCTAAAGCGCCCTGAATAGCGTTTGCGTTTGGGCTTTGACCGATAATTTTTTGAATCTTCGGGTCTTGTGCGGCATTCATATGCACCTGAATATGTGCCTCGTGGTCTTGATATAGGAAGGCTTTTGCTGGCTTTCCGTTCATCATGGACATATTTTCACTGACCGGATCTTTGGGTTTGTGGTCTCCCTCAATCGGAATGATCTTGGCGGCGTTTTTAATGCCTAAAACCTCTAGCATCTGACGGTGTAACTGGGGTAAATCGTAGATTTGTGGAGCAGATGAGGCCAGTTGCAGGGCAGCTTGGTACTGAACCACCCGTTGTGCCATCGTTGAAGCGTTGGGATCGGATACCGGGATGATTTCCGTGGTGTCGTAGTCTGATTTCTTGGCTTTTTTCGGGGCATCAGTCTCGTAGGAGTACTCATCCGGGGTGTAATCCCGGACAATTGCCGCAATCAGTTGAAATTCTGACTTCATGGCGGCATGAACCCGTGCTTGAACGGCGCTCATGACCTTTAAAGTCCTCTCCAAGAGGGCGAGAGTCGTTCCAACCGGGGCTTGGTTGGACATATCGCTGAATTTTATGTCTGCGACAGATGCAAAACGTCTTCCTTCATCGACAATTGTCTGAAGAAGCGTATAAAGCGTCTGGGAAGGCTCTTTATAAGGAAGCGGAACAATCGAATCCTTGATTGTCATTCCAGTTACGTCAACGTCTCGCCATTCTCCGGGAGCAATCGGGGTGTCATCTCCCTTTACACGTAGGTCTTTGGACTTAAATCCACCGGGAAGGTTGGATAACGTTCCTGCATCAACTAACTGTCTCAAGATGGATGTGGCAGATTTCGCAAATCCACCTACCAAATGAATCAGTCCAAAGCCGTAAAACCCAAATCCGGGGATATAGACGTAGTGGGTGAAGTGCATCCGCTTTTCTTTGAGAGGATCATCCTCCAAATAGTTACGGCGGATGGATAAAACTTCTCCACTTGAGTCTATGGTGATGACATATGGAAGAGCGATTCCATTTTCATCCTCATATCCCGGCAGGTCATAATCAATATGGACTTCATAAATTAGATAACGGTCATCTTCAATGACCTTGACACCAATTTCTTCGTCCTTTTTCTTTTCAATCTCAGTTGTATTTGGGTCTGGATCGGGTAATTCAATGTCCCTGTAAAAGCCTGCCACCTGAAGTTTTTTCAGTTGGTTAGGGGTCTTACGCATCCGGTGCGTAATGCGTGGGGAAGAATATAAATCTGACGAACCGTAGGGAACGATTACGTCTTCTGCCGCAATGAATACCGCAACCTGACGGTCTAGGCTAGGATCAAAATAGACCTTCTTAAAAGCAGAACCTGAAATCGGTAGATTCCAAAGCATTCTTTCGTGTTCGTTTCGATACTCCACCATGACTTCGGTAAGTTCATAGTTCATATCGTCCTGAACCCGGGCGGCGGCTTCTTCTTTTTCCCGGGTAATCTTTCCGATGATCTTGGTCTTAACCGGCCCCGATGCGGGGAAGGTTTCTAGAATTGTCTCGGACTGGAACTTAACTACTGACTCAGAGAGGATTGGATGGTAAACACCGCAGGCTCCATCCCAAGGCTCGGTTCTTTCATCGATTCTTAAACCAAGAAGTTCCAATCCTTCCTTGTAGGTTCTTTCCCATTCTTTTCTGGAGTTGATGTCATTTTTAATCAAGTCCAAAATATCTTCAGAAAGTTTCTGAAGTTCACCTTCATTTATATCTTCGGCAAGGTTGGCATCAAAACCTTTAACTTCAACCTCAACCTCTACGGTTGGCTCTTCGCCTTCTTCTTGTTCAATCTCAATTTCCAGTTCAACTGCTGGTTCTTCTGGAGAGAATTCCGTACCCGAAGGCATTTCATATAGGGATTTTTCAATAGCCATGCTCTATCCTTTTTGCTTCGTTGAGCAGATATTGATTGATCTGCTTGACACGTTGCCGTCTGCGCCACCATTTAATTGGATTTTTCATGGCTCGTTTGGCACTAAAAATTCTCCATAAGAAGTAACCCTTCATTACTTCCCAGTCCGTCCAATCCTTTCTGGTGATTGAGATCCGAACCCACATCAGTAATACGCCGCCTTTCTGGGGATAAATGCTCTGTCTTCTTCATCGCTGTTTAATTGAATAAACCCGCCCTGCCGGAAACGCAGTAGGGCTTGGGTGGTTGAGTCCACCAAGTCATCATGATCCCCGTTAGGGAAAGAAGCGACTTCCTCAACCAATTCATCTGCCCATTTCGTTTCTGGCCTCCAGACCATCCCAGAAGCGAACAAGTCTGACACAGCGTTTACACGGGCTATCTTATCCGAGCCTTTGCTGGGTGTGTACTCTGAGATGGGGATTCCCATTCTTCGGAGTTCGTAGATAAGGGGTGCTCCTGCGGCTTTTTTTTCAACAAGTAAGGTATCTGGGTTCCATTCTTTCCAGAGGTCGTAGGCTTGTCGCTTGAGTTCGGGGAACTCAAGTCTTTCTTTGTAAGCATCGAGTACGATAATGTTGGCGACTTCAATTCCGTCTACCTCCTTATAAAAAACCCCCCAAGTCGTGCAGGCCGAGTAGTCTGCCCTGTTGGACTTCTCAAAGGCGGTATCCCAAGACTGGATGATGTATTCGCATGGGGGTGCTCTTTCCTTATCCCATGTCTTCCACATATCCCGCTTGATAATCGCTCCCTCTTCGGAAGTCGGGTTCTGCTGATACTGGGATTCCCACTTAGATACCGGGAGTTCCAGTTTGATGGCTTCCAATTCTTCTTGCTTCCAGAACTCAGGCCATAAGGGTTTTCCACTAGGAAGCAAGGCAGGAAGTTCTATGACTTCCCATTCTGCGGCTTCCTTCTTTGCGGAGTTACTTAGAATCTGCCCCGTTAAGTCTCGCTTAGACCAGCGGGTCATCACAATCACAATAGCCCCCCCGGGCTGGAGACGTTGCCGAGGCCCGGAGTTGTACCACTCATAAACCCGGTCATAGACCGAAGGGTTCCCAAGCATGGCTTCCTGCTCTGAATGGGGGTCATCAATAATCAGAACATCTGCGCCTTTACCCGTCACAGCACCGCCAACCCCGATAGCAAAATAATCCCCGCCTTTATGCGTATTCCAACGTCCCGCTGCTTTTGAATCCTGAGACAGCTTGGTCGGAAAGACTTCCTGATACTCCGGGGTGTTTACAAGGTTTCTGACCTTACGTCCAAAACCAACTGCTAACTCCGCTGTGTGTGCCGTCTGGATAATCTTCTTTTCCGGGTACATCCCCAAAAACCAGCCCGGGAACAGATAGGAAGCAAACTCAGACTTCGTATGCCGGGGAGGCATATTGATAATCAATCTCTTTAAGTCCCCTTTGGCAACCCGTTCAAAAGCCTCTGCCATGATCTGATGATGCTTCCCGGAAATGAAGGCAGACCACATCTGCCTTACAAACGGCATGAAGTTCTGCCGACACCGCTCCTTTTTATCCTCCCGAAGCAATGTATGTATTTTCAGTACTTCCGGGGAGTTATCAGGAAGATTCTCAAGCAAAGCAAGATACTGCTTTATCTCCTCCCGGGTCAGGATATTGCTCAAAGGGCAGAGACCTCTTTGACCGACTTATCCACAATCTTGACCGTTCGTACCTTATTCGGGTTTAAACGCAGATGCCCCTTGCGGCGCAGGTCATGAATCACCCTATGGATATTCGACCTAGACTTCAATCCCAAGCCCGTGGCGATATCCTGCATAGACGGGGCAAAGCCCTTCATCTTGATATAAGTCTGGATAAACTCCAGAACCAACTGTTGCCGAGAAGTCACCCGATCTCTCCATGTGCTTACAGCCCTATGGGCTTTCTTTGTTCCATGTTTCACGTGGAACGTTTACACGGGCAGTTTAAACACGAACAATCGTTCGTGCAAGCGTATTTTTGATACACATACCCCCCGGGGGTGACTAATCCCAAAACATAGGGGGTGGGTTTCATAATCCCACCATCAGAAGAGTACTGTATGAATTTATAGTAGGGGGTAGGGGGAGAAGATAATCGAATGTGGGGATTACAGCGTATAGGCGGTGGGGGGGTCTCAGCCGGTTCGGGGTGGTGGGTATCCGGTGGGGTCTCGGCGAATCGATCATGCCGTTCAACCAACAACACGAACGACAACACGATGACGATGCATCACATTGTTTAAACGTAATGCGATGCTTGCATTCGTTGATTGCCTTGCACTGATGAATGCAATGCCTAACCTAGGCACTGCGTTTCTCGATAGGTGTTACGTTGTCAAGTAGACGAATGTGTGCCTTGAGTTCTTCTTTGAGTTTTTCAGGGCTAATCTGCTCGACTGTCTGTTCCACACGATCAGTGAACATCCCCACTGCTTTGCCCATGAGTTCCAGTGCCTTGAGTTCTGATGACTCTGTCTTTGCGTTGGTGACTCTGTCGTGAAGTTTCTCCATCACGAATCGTCTAGTCCTGATTGCATCCTCGATGATCTTTTCTTTGAGGCTGTCTTCGAAAGACCCCAGTAGTGCAGACACTTTCCGATTCTTCAGCAATCTGTTCGCATTCACTGCAATCACAGCATCAGTTGCGTTCGTGTTATACGCATCCTTATACGCCTGAATCTGTGTCTTACCAGCAAGAATAGACTGCACGAATAGATGCTGTTGCGGCGTAAGTCTGCTTTGCTTTTCTTTCTTCTGTTCTTCTGTATCGACTCCGACTATCTTTCCTGTCTTTGTTTTCTTTTCTCTTATCTTTGCCACTGCCATCTGCATCGCTTCGCTCTTTTCCACAGCGTTCGTGCTTGCATCAACATCATCGATGGTGATTGCATCTGACTCCAATTTCTCGATCAATTCGTGGCGATCCATTTTCAATACCCTTTCAACGTCTTTCATGTCGGTTCGTGCTAGCACTTGCACTAAGCACCATGCAATTGACCTTCGCTGTTTAAACACAATCTGTCAAGGTTGTGTTCGTGGCTCATTCGGTGAGCCAGTCACTATGGATGCTTCTATGACTTCTATATTTGCCCTCAGACAGGCTCCCGGGCTTCCCCCCGGGCCCAACCTCCCGGGCAGACCGCCCTAGAACCCGCTTCCAGCCGTGGCTGTGTCCCCCATACAACAGGTGCTAGCACCATGGGTTGCGTTCGTGCTAGCACTTGGTTTAAACTGTGGTTTCGGTCAGATGCCAGTTACCGGACACCGTCAGCCACCACCTACACATATCGGGGCCAACGGGATCGAATAGGGCAGACGTTCAACGATCCACAGTGATCACAGCATTGCGTCTCTAAATAAGGTTGCAGACAGGGTTGCAGAGCACTACTTACCCTGTCGAATGTGAGCAAACGGCCTGCTTCCCAAAATGGTCGGACTCCGGAGAGCAACGGCTCAATGGGATGCCTGATGACGATAAGTCTCTGCGACAGGCTAGAGGAAAGGGTTGAGACCCCGAATGAATACATCTCACAACCATCGACTGCACCGTGATCACCTACCTATCAGACACAAGCATTCGATGTTCGTTCTTAGGCTATCGCCTGATGCACTTCGTGCCGGAGTGCATTGAGAGACAGCCTGTCTCGTTCGTGCTTGCATCATCGATTCGCAAAGTGCTAGCACATTGTTTAAACATCCAACTCAGGAGGCTTACATGAAAACCAATTTTTGGAATGGCAACAGTCACCTTCAACCGTTCGTATCTCGGTTGGAGAGTCTTGTGCCCATCATGGGTTCAGTCAATAACGCAGACCGCAACCCTGCGTTAGAGAAGTTTCGTGTTGCAAGCGGTTGCTACTACGACTTATTTAACAACGGTCTTGGGAATCGTGCCCGTCAGTTTGGGCGAGTGTTTAAGGTTCGTGTTGGCGAGTTTGTTGAAAAGCGTGGCAGAAACGGTTTTTGTACCGAGTACGACATTGACGCACTAGGTGCGACTGTTGAGCCGATCATGGAGCGCATCGTTCTCGATGCGTACATCGAGCAGTATCTTTCAAAGGAGGAATCAAAGTGAAGCAACGCAATTTCGTAGCAAAGAATGCACGTTCGTGTGGCGCAGGCCGTCACACTGTTCGTGTGAAGTATTCCCGCAAACAGAAGCACCGCAAAGCAAGGGTTGTTCAATGAAAACCCTTTTCTCTCTGTTGTTCGTGCTTGCATTCTCCCTGATCTTCGCAATAGCACTTCTCGATTGGCTTGGGGGTTGTGGCAATTCGTTCGTACACGCTGATGGATCACGGCATCTTGGTGAATGCATCGGACGTGAAACTTTCTTTTTAATTTTCAAGTGAGGCTAATCATGAAAAAGAAAATTCTTGTAGACCCAGCCGTTCGTATGCCGTTCGTAACTAGCAATGGCGTTCATCTTCTCATCTACTCTTACCCTGACCCAAACATGAGCAGTGGCCGCTGGGATGCAAAGATCATTGGCTATGACTTCAATGACATCCGCACGAATGTTTATCTCAGGGATGTGATCGCTTTGATCAAGGGCATCTCTGAATTAGAAGACTCTGATGAAGACATTCGCAAGAGTGCGATGTCGTACTTTGAAGAAGACACCGCCAAACTCATCAATGCACTTGGCTGTACTGCTGATGATTTGCAAAGACTGCGAACATCAATCCTCAATAGTCGTGAACGAGTATTTCAACAAAAACCTGTTTAACAAAGAGAGGCTAATCATGCAAACAATTCATTCCAACCGTGAAGAATGGCTCAACACTGCTGTTGCTGAGTTGCGCCCTGTCTTCGATTCTGTTTCGTTCACTCTGCCTGAAAAGATCCGTGTGACTTGCGGCTTTCCATCCAGCCGTGCCCGTGCCAACAACCGATTCATTGGTGAGCACTGGTCTCCCGCCGCATCGAACGACAATCACCATGAGATCCTGATCTCGCCTGTGGTTGACGATCCGGTGCAAGTCTTCTCGACACTGGTGCATGAGTTGTGTCATGCCGCAACCGATGGGCATGGTCATGACCGTGTGTTTACCCGCTGTGCCCGTTCGCTGTGGCTTGAGGGCAAACCGACATCGACTGTCGCTGGTGAGACATTCAAGCAAAACTTCGCCAACCTGTTGGAGTCGCTAGGTTCCTACCCTCATGCCCGTTTAAACATCGAGGCACTACGCAAGAAGCAGTCAACCCGGATGCTCAAGGCTGTCTGCCCGTGCTGTGGCTACACCGTGCGTCTGTCTCAGGCGTGGGCCAATCAGGGTCTTCCTGTTTGTCCCGCTGATCAAAACGTTTTCGTTCTCGCTTAACCATCAATCGGAGGCTAACCAAGATGGCAACATTTACACAGAAACGCATCGCTCTTCTCTCCCTTGCACAGTTAAACACTGTGCTCACACAAAACGGTCTTGTGCCGCTGACCGACAAGTCTCTTGCACAGCGTGAGGTTGCATCGCTGATTGACAACGGCACGATGTCGCTTGATGAAGTGATCAACACCAAGGCCGTCAACATCGTCAAGCCCACCGCCGCAGTGGATGATGATCTGATCAAGCAGATCAATGAGAGCAACGTGCAGTCCAAGACTGCTGTGCAGGAAGTCAACGACACACTCAGCCGTGTGTACTCTCTTGAGCACAACATCAACAAGAAGTTTGGCAACATCGAGGATGACTTTCGCCGTCTGTCTTCGACTCTTGAGTCGCACGTTCGCACCATCACTAAGCCTGACCAGTCTGCTGTATCGAACGAAGTCAACGCTGTCGTGTCCAAGTTGTTTGACCAGTTCCGCAAGGAAGTCACGCTGGAACAGGTTGAAGTACTTGCCGCACGTGTTGGCACGTTTGAGTTAAAGACTGCACGTGAGGTCTTCGGTGACGTTGCAACCAAGTACGATGACGTTGACTTCGGTGATCTGCAAGTCGGCGTGTGGAACGATTCACAAAGTCCTGAGTTGGTTGATGACTACGTGTTCAATCCATCGCATCTGCATCAGGCACTGATCGCACTCGATGATCCACTGCCTGACAACGTGTGGCTTGCTGGTGAGCGTGGTACAGGCAAGACTGAGTTTGTGGCGCAGTTAGCCGCACGTCTGAAGCGCAGACTGTACCGTGTCAATTTCGATGAGGCGCTGGAACGTGCTGACTTCATCGGCGGTAACAGCATCGAGTCTTCCAGCGTGGTATGGAAACCCGGCATCATCGTGCAAGCAATCAAGCATCCCGGTGCAATGGTTCTGCTCGATGAGATTGGTTTCGCACGTGCTCAGTCTCTTGCCGCACTTCATGCCCTGTGCGAACGTTCACCGCATCGCTCGATCACCATCAGCGAGACAGGCGAACGCATCCCGGTTGCACAGCACGTTGTGTTCTTCGGTGCTGACAACAGCAACGGTCATGGTGATACGTCCGGTAATTTTGCTGGTGTACGTGAGCAGAACACTGCGTTCTTGGATCGGTTCAGTTTCACTCTGCGGTTTGAGTATCTCCCCGCAGATCAGGAGCGTGATCTGATCGCTGGTCGCACGGGTCTGCCGCTCGATGCCGCTGAATTGATTGTCAAGTTTGCAAACGTTGCACGTGAGAAAGCACGTGCTGGTCTGCTGACTCAGCCACCGTCACTGCGTCAGTTGTTCGCATGGGCACGTTCGGTTCGCAAGGGTCTGCCTGTTGAGGTTGCATTCAACAATGCAATCATCAACAAGTTTCCCGCTGATTGCACCGCAGAGTTGTTGGGCGTGTTCTCATCGCACATCAACGTCACTCAGTTTAAACAAGCACTCAAATAAGGAGGTCGTATGCTTGCACTAGATGCAAAACGTGGAGTCGAGGCCACGCTGGAGCGTGTGTTCAAAAGCACAGGCAATAAGTATGATTCGTTGGTGATTACGTGGACGGGCCGCACTGCTGGTGTCATTCACAACGGCGGTGATATCAGAGTGATCTTCCCCGGCATTGATGAGACCAAGGAAGTTGAAAATGGTCTCTTCAATCAGTTGGTTGGCTACGCACTGCATGAGTTGGGGCACGTGTGGTTCACCACGAACAAGGCATGGGATGCCGCACGTGAACAGCACGGTGCGTATGTCTCTGCCTTGATCAACGGTCTTGAAGATCCACGCATTGAACAGCGTGTTGTTGACTCGGGCTACGCACCGAACAGTCGTGCGCTGTTTGAGTTCCTCACCAATCAGGTGCTGATCAAGTCAGGCTACGTTGAACCCGATGACTTCAAGAACATCCCGTTCATGCTTGCCATCGAGGGTCGGCGTTTAAACGGCTACGACATTTGCTTTCCGTCTATCGTCAAAAAGTCACCTTACGCCAAGCATTTGATTTGGGCGCTCAAGGCGGCACAGTCAGCGAAAGACACGCCACGCATCGTGAAAATTGCCATCGAGTTGTATCGGCGATTGAACGAACAGCGTGAGCAGGAAAAGCAACAACAGGGTCAACCCGAACAATCCTCGGAGCCGCCGAACAGTGACGATGGGGATCAGGGTCAAGACGATGGTCAGAAACCCGACAGCGGGGATTCTGATGGGTCTGACGGTGATTCCGGTGACGCTGGTAACTCCGGTGACGCTGGTGACGCTGGTGACGCTGGTGACGCTGGTGACTCAGGTGACTCAAGTGATGTTGGTGATGCTGGTGATGCTGGTGATGCTGGTGATGCTGGTGATGGTTTAAACGACAAGCCTGATGCAGGTAAGCCCAGTGACTCTCCGCAGTCCGGTGCTGGTTGGTCGGATGAGGTTGGTCGTGATGTCGAACCCAACGATCACATTTCCAGTGAGTTGCAGTCCATCGCAAGCAAGGCTGACGAGGGCCGTCCACGTCCACACGCTGGTAAGCCGATTTACACAAACATCTACTTTACTTAGGAGGCAGTATGCGTATCAACAAACAACACGGTGATGAGCAGTACGCACTGACACTTGCCGCTGTACCGAACGGTCTTGGCACGACACGCACGAATCTGCAACGTCTGCTTCGTTCGCTCGACTTTGTAGGTTGGTCAACCAACGAGGAGTCAGGACGTTTAAACCGCAGGGCACTGGTCAAGTTTGCGACTGGCTCTGCAAACATCTTCAGCCGCCGTGAGTACGTTGAGGCTGAGACATCCGCTGTGTCGATCCTGATCGACTGCTCCGGCTCGATGAATGATCATGGTCGCATCAACATTGCACAGCAGATCACGGTGCATCTTAGCAAGATGCTCCAGCAGTCACGTGTGCCGTTCGCTGTGACTGGTTTTCGCAGTGGAGACAACGAGACGTTGCCTGATGGTCAGCACGTACAGACCCCAAGTTTCATCCCGTTCAAGTCTTGGAAACACTCACTGCATCAACGCACTGCGGCTCTTGGTTCAATCAATCAGTGTGCTGGTTCAGGTACGCCTGACTACTCAGCGATTTACAACGCACTCGATGAGATCAGCAAGCGTGAAGAGAAGCGCAAGATTCTGTTCGTTGTCACCGATGCTAGCGGCTATGACCCTGAGCATATGAAACACTTGCAGTCGCTCGCTGATCGTGTCGGTATCACCATCGTTGCAATCGGCATTCACACACGTGACGTGCTGGAGTGCTTTGTTAACTCAGCATCGGTCAATGACTTGTCTGAGTTGGCTGGCGCATCGTTCAACCAATTGCTCAAGGCTGTGCGGAGGAATCAATGATCCTCCGACACAGTAACGGGCAGGAGGTGAAGACCGGGGACATCGTTTGGTATGGGAATCAGTCATGCATTTTCATATCATTCGATGGCTCACTGGTCAGTGCAGAGACCACGTGTGACCGTAGATATTTTCTGCGTGTTAAACCTGAGTATTTAAATTTAAAACTGGAGGCTTAAATGAAATTTTATCTTGCAGAAACATTTCACTCTGAATCCACTAGAGTTTTTAATTCATTCAAAAACGCAAAGGATTACGCAATTTCACTTCAAACAAATTACCATGAAGAGAATGAACCATATCCAGTAACCGTTTACAAAATGGATGTTTCAATAAATCAAAACACAATTTTAAATCTCATTTTTAAATACCCATATTGGAATGAACGAACAGAAGTATTTCAAATTGGTTTTGAAGAAGAAAACGAACAATGTAGACAAAGACTTGAAGAAGAAAAAACAAAAACTAACATTACATTTGAAGTAAGGAGAAATGACAATGAATGACTTTGAAATCGTGGACATGGCATTTGATATTCTTGATGACGCTGAAGTTGTGCAAGAGTTTGATAAATCAGTGTGGATCAAGGTCGATAAAGAGTTGTGGGAAAAATTTAAGGAGGCTATGCAATGAGCAAACTTGTACTGCAGTTAACCGACACATATTTGTTGCACTTCACCTTGACTGAGACCGGGGAGTATCGGACAGTCAGGATTGAATCTCAGTGGACTAGGGCCAAAGACCCCGGCGGTCTTCAAACCAAGTATCAGTTCACACTGGAGCAAGACCAGTTTAATGAGTTGATTGATTTTCTGAGAAAGGGAAGTCATGGAAAGAGCGCAGAAGTTGTCGATAATCAACGAGCAGTTTGGACATCTGTACGCACTTGATGTTCTACTCTTTGGACTTGGTCTTTTGATACTAGTTGGTCTCTGTTTATACAGAGACCACAGAAAGGAAAAACGTGAACACGAATCTGAAGTTAGAAAACTTGGAGAAGTACTCAGACCTGATCAAGAAGTTAGACTCCGCATTAGACGGGGAAGAAATTGATGACGTAGTTCCTGCGCTGGTTTCTTTCTTGGCGATGGCGGGTTGCATTGGCGGCGTGAACAAGCGGCTATTGCTTGCCTACTTTGTCGACACGCTGGACAAGACCTACAAAGAGCGTGACCGCCGTGCAACCAATTGATTACGTTCAGTTTGAAAAAGAACGACACGAATGCGAGGTGCGCTACGTACTTCGTATGCGTGTCGAGAGCAGGGAACGTGCTTTAAATTATCTCAAAGGCGTGGAAGAAAAACGCCCAAGAGGAATCGACAAACTCAGAAAGGACGTGATAGAGCAATGGAAACTAGGAAATCGTGGAGTACACGGAGACTGGAGAAGCATCGAGTCCAGTGGAAAGGACAGATCGGAGATATCCTCAGAGAAACCAAGTCAGAGTACTTCGTAAGATTTGGTATCGCCTGTCAGTTCATTCCCAAGACAGAGTGCGTTGCGGTCTACGGAACGAAACGTGAAACTAATTAGGTTTTAAGAACACAGGAAAGTGTAGCCTTGAGTCGTGGAACAAGAATCAGACGAGCAACCTCTGAATTCCCACGACAGGCCGGATCGGGAGCCGACTGCCCACCTGTGTTCGTATCTTATTTTTGTTCTGCTAGACGAGAGTCTAGCAGAACAAACCCCCCAACTCTCTTTGTTTAAACGCTCAGAAGTTATCGATGTTCTCTGAGTAAGTCCCGGTCACCTTGTCGTACCCAAGTAGTGCTTCGCCTTGGGTTCCAACCCAACGGTATCTGCACTTCCACACAGCGATTTCGACTCCGGCATCTGCCCGATGAATCGTTAAACCGCAGTCTGCTTTTGCCCACCATGCCATCGATCCAGCAATTGCCATGCCATCAGGTCTTGGCAATTCATTCCCTGATCGACTCACCTTCGCAGGATGGGCAACAAACCACACGTGAATCCCAAATGCTTTTGCAAACGCCTGAATCCTTGTCAGGAGATCGGAGATTGCCCCGGTCTCTGAGTCACCCCGGTTTCTCATGTCGATGTAGTTGTATGGGTCGATGACCATGCCCCGGATTCCCATCCGGGCTACCGCCGCCTTGGCTCTGTCGAGTATTGAATCGATGGTCGCTGGTTCTACGGTCTCGGAATCCATAAACAGGAAATGCTCCCTGACCCATTTAAACGAGCGGTCACGTTCTTCGTTACTCATTCGCTGAGTACCTTCAAAGAATCTTTTTTGCTCATAGATTTCCATCAGGCGGCTGATATGGATTTCAGGCTGGTTCTCAAACGAGCAGATGGCAAACTTCCAGTCGTGCTGACGGGCAAGGTTCACCATGAGTTGATCAACAAAATTGGACTTGCCATGACTTGGATATCCGGTCACCACGGTCAGTTGGCCCGGGGCGATTGTGTAAATCTGATCCAGCGATCCGTAGCCAGTCGAGACTCCCTTCCCAGTTCCCTTATTCCATAGGTCGTTTAAACGCTCTTCGAACTTCCCGGCGGAAGACAAACCTTCCACAGGATACGGCTCTGCCCTGTCGATGATTTCCCGGACGGCTTCTTTTCCCTGCTCAAGCAGGACTTCGTTGAGATCCTTGTGGTCAAACTTGGTCAGCCTGCACTTATGCTTTCCAATCCTTCGGGCTAACTCTTCGGCAAGAGCCTGCCCCGGTGAGTCATTGTCCGTTGCGATGACGATGTAAGGTGCTTTGGAAAGTACTTCAAATGCGTTCCACACGAACGAAAACTTCTTATCTTCAGTGGCGAGAACCTTGCCATCGGCAACCTTAATCGGTGCGCCGCTTGGTACAGACACCACGTTCTCGATCCCACACTCAATCCCCGTTAAAGCATCTATCTCGCCTTCAACAATCACTATTGGCTTGGTTTCATTAACAAGGTCGATCCCAAAGAAATCATGTGCCCCACCAGCATCTTGGGTAAAGTCTTTGTCCTCGATGCATCGGTACTTCGCCCCAACCAGTTGACCGTTTCGGTAATACGGAAATCCCACCGCAGGAGCGGCACGGCCTAAACGCACAAACCATTTCTCACTGGCAAACAATTTCATCTTGTCTGCTGTCTCTTTGGATATGCCCCGCTTTTGCAGGAACGAATAGTGGGAATCTGTTAGAGCGGTCTGTGTAACTTTTGGGCTGGGAACGACTGACAATTTTCTCTCCACATATCTATTTTCAAATGGCACATTCCCGCTGATGCCGCAATGATGACAATGATAGACCCACGCATTGTCCATGCGAGTGACTACCATTTCTTTGGCATTCCATTTTTTACGGGTTGGGGAACAACTAGGACAGGCTACACGTTCGGTATCTTGAACGTGAAGCGCAGATATGAATGCTTGTACTTCATTCACTGGATTAGCCTCCGATTGTGTTACTTCTTGTTGTCGCTCTTATTTGCAGAACGAGAACGTAATCTTAAATTTCCTGCTGTGGTTTTGCCACCTTTGCTGATTGCTTTGACGTGATCGATGTCTTTACCGTTTCGGTCAACACCCTTTTTGTCGTAGAGTCTCCGTGCTTTTTGTCTCTCAAGAAAACCTTCTACATCACCACGCTTTTTTTGGAGTTGATATTCATGCTTGTAATCACGCTTCGACATTTTGTCTCCAGTCCGACATACTCCAGTTACCTTTGCCTTGATTGCATTTAGGTAGTCGATGATTCTCATCATGCCTCCTAAAAAAAATATGCGCTACCTAATCAAAGGTATACGATTGACTCAGGCTATGCCCTTTGGGGGCATAGCAGAAGCATCCGACAGAATCGGATAACCCCTACTCTCCTGAGTAGTGAATCAGCCTTTCGTGTGAGGGTGCTAACTCGCCGCCCTTCCGGATGTCTCAACACTATCCCACGGTCTCCGGTATGCACATCCTGCGTCCCGCCGTTACCCGACAACGCAAGCAGACTGTCAGTTTAATCGTTTGGAAATTTTTGTTGCAAGAACTTTTGGTGCAAGCACGTGTTAACACTCAAGTGCTATTGTGGATAACAAAAAAAGGGCGAGTCGTTTAAACCCGCCCTAAAAGCCAGAAGAAAGCAGCCTGCGAGGAGACACGCAGGCAAAACCATCTTCGCTCAGAATCCTTGGGTGTCAATTGAGAACAGAATGCGAACGTTGGGTTGACAGAGACCTACCAACGGCTACAATAGCCCCATCCAATCTGATTAGCCTCCGAGTGGATACACCTTCACGGTGGTAAAGGGACTCCAAAAGAGTCCCTTTATTTTTTCTGAACACACTCCCTTACTCAGTTACCACCCACACCCCCCTTATAGGGGCAGGCGTGGGTGGTAACTAGACTCTGTTCTTCCTTCATTAGTAGAGGGTAGAAAGTGCTAGCACGAACACAAAACAGCACACTATCTCTTTGCCACCCACGTCCACCCCCCTATAGGGGGAGTGGCGTGGGTGGCAAAGATAGGAGTAGTTTTTTTACAGTTATTTCGCACCGGGGGTTTTCCTTATCCAGTCCCCAGTAAATGTGCTTTTCCTTGACTTGCCTGTCGTTCTCATAGGTAACACCTTGTAAGAGATCAAGGATCAAAGACTCATCGAGGTCGGGTCTGCGGGATGCGTAGTAAATCGTTAACTCAACAATGACATCACCCCCCAGTAATTCACACCTCGGGACTTGCTGTTTAAACGCAGAGGCATAGGCAAGTGCTTTGCTGGACTTGATGAACATCGGTTTTCCATGAACGTAAACCATCTTCCGAGAGTTGGCCTTTGATGCTGGCTCTCCCAGTACGGTAAATTTAATTTCTTGTGATAGTGCTTGCATGGACGTTCGTGTTAGTGCTACTATTTAATTTCCAATACGGAGGCTACGATGAAGATCACAAACAAACACAACGTTCCGGAAACGTTGGTTGCTCTCGCATCCCGACAGTACTACAGCAAGGGCAAGGCTGATTACTCAGTTACCGAAATAATTTCCCCACCAAGAATACAGCGTTTGCGCCGCAAGCATTACGAGGAAATGGAACAAGACGTTTCCGAAATGCTGTGGTCTCTGCTTGGTTCTGCCCTGCACGTAGTCGCAGAGCGGGGCCAGCACGAGGGCTACATCACCGAGGAAAGACTCTTTACCGAAATTGACGGGGTCACCCTGTCCGGGGCGATTGATATCCAAAAATCCACCCCCGATGGCATCCTGATCACTGATTACAAATTCACCAGTGCTTGGGCACTCCGGCAGGACAAACCGGAATGGGAGGCCCAGCAAAACATCTATGCGTGGCTTGTTCAGAGGGTCAAGGAGACCCCTGTGGTCGGGGTTCAGATCTGTGCCCTCATCCGGGACTGGAGCCGCAGGGAAGCCTCCGTAAAGGCTGACTACCCCCAAGCCCCCATCCAAGTCATAGACCTACCCCTTTGGGAGTCGTCCTACACCGAGCAGTACATCACAGAGCGTTTAAACGCCCACCGTGAGAGCAAGGTTGCTGCGGATTGGGGGGACGAACTTCCACCCTGCTCTGCCGAGGATCGTTGGGTCAGGGGGGATTCTTGGGCGGTCATGCGAGAGGGCAAGAAACGGGCAAGCAAGGTCTGCGATACGGAGGAAGAGGCCAAGGAAGTCATGGCAACCATCCCGGAGAAAGAAAAGCCTTACATCGAAAAGCGAGCCGGGGAAGCCATCCGCTGTACCGGGAACTTCTGCGGTGTAAACCAGTGGTGCAGTCAGTATCAAAAGGATTCAAAAAGTGAATAACAAAATTTCTGCAATAACTTTGATATCCATTACGGAAAAAAAATCAAACAAAGGTCGGGAAGTTGTTAGTGGGGACAATGTTTTTTTGATGTTAAAAGATCCGTTGTTATCAGAACTAAGTAATTTAGATCCAAAAAAAACATTTTTTGCTACAGAGGAGTTTAGGTTTTTTAGAACCAAAGAAAAGAAAACTATTTTTCAAAGGTGTTACAGAAACGTATTCAACCAAATTTTTTGGGAAGAATGTCAAAAAGTGTTTTTGGTTGAACAAGGAGAAAGAGAGTGACTGAAAACTTTGAGGAGTGGGCAAAAGAAAACAAGTACAGACTCGATAAAGAAAAGTACAAACCTGAAGAATTTACAAACGTATGGATTTACACAAGCACACATACGCAGTCAGCGTGGCAAGCATGGGAAGCCGCTTTAACATTATATGGAATTTATGAAGGAGAAGATGAATGAACGTGTATCAGAAGTTAAACCTTGCACGTGAGAAGTTTCACAGTGCTGAGATTAAGAAGTCAGGGCATAATAAATTTGCTGGGTATCACTACTTTGAGTTGGGTGACTTTGTTGTCCCGGCACTGAAGATTTTTAAAGAAGTTGGACTCACATCGGTCATTCGATTTGAGGCCGATATCGCTACGATGGAAATTGTCAACAACGAAAAGCCCGAGGATCGGATCTACATTCTGAGTCCGATGAGCGAAGCGTCATTAAAAGGATGCCATCCCGTTCAGAATCTTGGAGCGGTACAGACCTACGTTCGCAGATACCTGTGGGTTGCCGCACTTGAGATTGTTGAGCACGATGCGCTGGATTCTGCCGAGCCTGTCAAGGAAGATAAGCCAGCAGAGAAACCCGCCAAGAAAGAAGAAAAGAAAGAAGAAAATGTCGTGGCTGGCAGATACGTTCAGCCCGATCCCAAACATGAATTGTTTGCCGACTCGATGATTGAGTGGGGCGATTCATGCACCAGCCTGTCCGAGTTAACGGGACTTTGGAAAGCCAATCAGAAAACGATTGACGAACTCAAGGCCGGAAACAAGGAACAGTTTAAACGTCTACAGGTTCGGTTTGCTGACCTGAAGAAAAACTTCAAAGAGGAATAAAAATGGAATATCTCAACAGCGGTACTTTGTTTGCCGCCAAGGTAAAAAAGAATCCCAAGGCCCCTGACTACACTGGTGATATGACGCTTGACCTATCGGCTCTTGGTATCGGAACTGGCAAAGCAAAGTTGCGTATTGCTGGGTGGAAGAAGACATCACAGAAGGGCAACGTATTTCTTTCTTTAAACATTCAGAAGTTTGAAGAGAAGGAAGAGTACGCCAAGCCACAACAACAACCAGACGAAGACGATCCCTTTTAAGGAGAACCAAGATGAAGAAAGCAACCCAAACAAAACTAAGTACAAGCACAAAGATTTATTCTTTGCTGGACAAAACCGTAAAGCCCAAAGAGATTGCAAGGAGATTAAACATTCCAGTTCAGAGTGTTTACTCTGCCAAGTATCTAAGACAGAAAACAAAGCCCAGCGCAACAATACAGAAGGCAACGCCTAAATCTATCCAGCAAGTTAAGGTTCGTGTTGAACTTGAAGACAAAATCGAGGCGCAGAACATTGAGATTGTTAACCTTAAGCATCAGATCATTGGGTTTCGTGCGGTTATTTCATACCTTGAGGATCTTGCCGGAGTAAGGAACAGCCAATGAGCGCACTTCAGTTTGAGGCATTGAAGGTCGCACTCAAGCAGGATGCAACAGGCTACGTTCTAACCGTCAAGATTCATCCGGACGAGATTCCTGAAGAACTGTTACGTGACTTTGTGGGGGCACGTTACATGGTGGCTATGGCCCGTGTAAACGATGATGAGACTGCCATCCACTACAAGAACCGAGTGCAAAAAGCGGGAATGCTTTGCCGAAACCAGTCTTTTCAAAAGTACTGTGCCGAGAACTTTGGGGTCACAGAAACCGAGGCTGGGGCAACACAGGCTGTTTATGAAGCGTGTGGGATCAAGTCCCGCACTGAATTAAACGGCAATCAAGTTGCAAAGCAGGCATTCGATCAGTTTGTGGAGAAGTTTGGAAAATGGAGAGACCCCGATGTCCCGTTTTAAAACAGTCGCTCCTGTCATGGTCTATATTGAACCAAGAGAACTATTGGAACTAAAACGGTACGCCAAGTCATCTAAGAAGGCCGTCTCACAAGTTGTTCGTGAAGGCGTGTCTATGCGGCTGGCTGGCACAGAAGACCCTTACAACCGAGGTTTGATGGACGGTTTAAACAAGGCAATGGAGTTGGCACAAACAACCAAGGGTTCGCAGATGAAGTTTCCATCGGGCAAGTCGTTTGGAGATTTGGTCTGCGATGAGATTGAGTCGTTTAAGCGAGAGCGTTTTGGAGGAGAAGAACAGCAATGAAACTGCTTCTTTTTGGAGCGATGTTTAAAGTGTGTGATAAAGAATTTAACTTCCAGCCGAGGGTTCGATGAGTTTTCTAGTAGCCAACATCCCCCCGGTTAAGTGCTTTGTCAAAGCAGAGTATCTCTATAACCAAGAGCGGCGGCATGGAGAGTTAGAGCCTTGCGTGTGGTTGACCGTCAAATGCATCAAGGGTCAGGCGTTGCGGATCGAATCTCTGTTAACTAATTATGGTGCGCTCTACGACAAACTACCTCTGTCAGCGTTCGTGTGGAAGGAGACCGATCACGAACTACCGTTGGACTATCTTCAGTTGTGGGACTGCCTGTCTTATGATTTTACCGTCATTGAAAAATCAAACTTGCGGGGATTGAAGGTTAAATTCTTTGGCAAAGACAAGCAGTTTCACTTTGGTAAT
>Ga0172367_10002807_pt1 | contig 23378 bp, 21 predicted proteins | sample Lak10m_FD_114542 | JGI IMG/M metagenome (GOLD analysis project Ga0172367, IMG submission 114542) | Freshwater microbial communities from Kabuno Bay, South-Kivu, Congo - kab_022012_10m | ecosystem: Environmental > Aquatic > Freshwater > Lake | place: Democratic Republic of the Congo: South-Kivu... | reverse complement strand
GGGCAGCGATATGGGGAAAGAGGGAGGCGGTATGGCCATCGTCTCCCATGCCCAATAGAATCAGGTCAAATTGGGGCAGTTGATCGGCGGCTAGGCCCTGGAGTTGGGAGAATTGCGATCGCATCTGGGCCCCATAGGTGGCGGCGGCCTGGGCTGGGTCCGCCAGGTGGGTGGGGGGAATGAAAATATGATTGGCAGGGATGGGTACCCGATCTAACCACACCTGCTTGGCCATACCGGCGTTGCTATCGCCATGGCTGACCGGCACGTAGCGCTCATCCCCCCAGAAGATATAAAGTTTATCCCAGGCCAGGGGTTGGGCCGCCAGGGCAGCGTAGAGTGGTTTGGGGGTGCTACCACCGGCCAGGGCCAGGGTGCAAAAGCCCCGCTCAGCGATGGCGGCCTGAATCGATGCCGTCACTAACTCCAGTGCCCGTTGCACCAGGCTGACCGGGTCGGGCAAAATCTCGACGATGGGGGTAGTCATGGCAGTATCCCAGGGGCTTTAACAAGGGGCTTAGCCTTAAGCTACCCCAACTCCGGTGTTCTACCCCTGACCTTAAGCCAAATTACAGAACCGCTCCCATGGCCTGCTTTACTCCCCCCTGGCTGCTCCAGAGTGGTCTAGCCATGACCCTCTACACCGCCCTCCTGGCTCCCCGCCTCTGGGATCAAACCCTGGAGGTTGCCCCCCTGGCCTACCAGGATCATATCTTTACGGGCCAGGGGGGGGTGCCGATCTTTGGTCGCTGGGTGGGGTCCCCCCGCTGCCGGGGCACCATCATCGCCACCTACGGTATTACCGGCAGCCTGGACAACCAATGGTTTCTCGAGATTTTAGCCCGCAAGGCCCACCAACGGGGTTATGGGGTGGTGGTGTTTGACTGGCGGGGCCACGGCAAAACCGGCGAACTCTCCCCCACCCTCACCTCCGACGGCCTCTACGAAGGTCAGGACTACCTGGCCCTGGCGGCCACCGCCAAGCACCTGGGCTGCCCGCCCCCCTACTGGTTGGTGGGCTACTCCCTGAGTGGGCAACTGGCCCTGTGGGGCGGACGAGAGGCCATGGCCCTGCCCCCAGCCAGAACAGCGGGGGCAGGGCTGGGACGGCAGGATATCGGTGGGGTAGCGGTGGTTTGCCCCAACCTGGATGCTAACCGATCGCTGCGTTACCTCACCGCCCATCCCCTGGGCCGGTATCTAGAGCAATCGATCGCGCGGGAGTTACGGCGCCTGGCAGAGGCACTCCAGCGGGCCCATCCCGATCACCTGGACGCCGCAGCGATCTCCCGGGCCCACAGCATCTGGACCTTTGATCAGGAGTTGGTGATTCCCCGACTGGGCTTTGCTACCGTGGCGGACTACTACGCCGCCAGTAGCCCCCTGCCCTTCATGGCAGACCTGGGGGTACCCACCCTGATCCTCTATGCCGCCGATGATCCCCTATTTGATCCCAACATCATCCCTGACCTGCAGGGGATCTGCGCCGCCAACCCCCACCTGGACCTGGTCTTGACCCGCCATGGCGGCCATGTCGGCTACTACAGCAGCCTGGCCGGCCAGCGCCGCAGCCAGGACCCCGATCCGTGGTGGGCCTGGAACCGGGTGCTGGACTGGGTAGACCGACGATCTCCAGGGCTGACCTAATGCTCTATCAACCTTAACGTGACGGGTTGAGACCAGCAGGGAAGACGGGGGGATAGGGAGACGGGGAGAGATTTACGGCTCACTTGAATCTTGCTAGACCACTAGCCATCAAACCCGACATCGGCAACCGCGCCAACAGGGCTCTAACTTTTAGCAACACCGGTCTTGCCTATGGGTCCCAATCCCAACCTGAACTGGTCATTCCCATAGCCTAAAGCTCATTACTTTTTCTTTTTATTACTTTTTTTACCCTTGTTTTTGAATGATCCAAACCCAGCTTTTCCTTCAGGAGATTTAGATTGTCCAGCATAAGCAAAGTCACCCTTGCCAAGTCGTGTCAGACGTGTAGGTTGTGCTGGTCTGATCGGCAAATCAATCGAGGCTCTAGGTTGGGGCAATTGCTGAATACCCTGGGTAACACGCTGAATAGCTTTTAGCAATTCCGGCACTTCATGCTGGAGTTCTTCAGGGGTGAAATCTGATTCTGTGGCCAGCCCTAACTCTATTTGAACCCTGGCCCAGGTGCCACAAATGGTTTCATCCATAGAGCCTTCCCTATAGGCTTGCTCGATTACAGGAACCGCTTCTGTGGCTTTCAGTTTAAGTAAATTAGCAACTAAGCAGCCGTTCAAAGGGGCTGGCTGTTGACTATGGCAAGCAAGAGTGTCTGACAAATGCTGAACACATTCGTCTCGATAGTCAGGATGGGCTTTTGCAATTTCCTCTAGCCCTCTAGCAGCCGATGTTTTGGACCATTTGCCAGGTTCCTGACTGGTTAGATAGGCAGCTAATGGAGTAATACACTTTGGCCCGATCATGGCAAAGACTTTGGGCAGTTCTTCCAGAAACCACTCATTGTCCTCATCACCCAGCAGCTTGATCAGTGGTTCGATGGCAGAGTCTGCTTTCAGTTGGCCAAGGGCACGATAAGCATGGATGTAGGCATAGATTTCTACTTCGTCTTCATCCAATTCTTGATCAGAAGCAAGGCGAACTAATTCAGGGATATGCTCTGCTGTCAGCCTCAGTTCATCGACATAGTTGATCCATTGGTCTGGAAAGGTGACGCCAGGTCTACCGTAAGCGAGTAGTTGATCAATAGGGGGCTGGTAGTCTTTGGCAGGCATGGTTTTGGCTGAATTAGCTGAATTAATGGACTCCATACTTATCTAGGGCAAGCATTAATGGCTGCAAAATATCTATATCTATTATTAGGGCAACCTTGATCGCACTGCTTATCGCTCGACCTATAACATATCGTTTTTCATCTGCCTTTGTCGGAGGAACTCGACAAAATCTCGTAATACCCCGGTTTGCGCTAGTTTTTCAGGGCTTCCACCCTGATGGTCAGTTGGCCAGGGGGCCTAGCTGGGGCATCTACTGGGGAAAGGCTGGTTCATCGGAGCAGGCCGCTACAGTGAAGCGATTCCTCTAGCGGAGGGCCGCCTGGCGATCACTGAGCAAGCCATGGGCCCCGACCACCCCGGGCAACTTTACAATGGAAGCAATCCGTCAAGCTCATCCCCCGAGGTACCCAAGGTGACGATCATCGCCTCCCTATCCAGACTCCTGCCCCTGGCCCTGCTCACCCTGGGCCTGGGGGCCTGTGGCGGTGTGCAACTCGGGTCCCTGTCTTCCTCAACCTCCCATCAGGGCATGGACCACGCCCACAGTATGGATCTAGGGCCCGCCGACGCCACCTACGACCTGCGTTTTTTGGATGCCATGGTGGTGCATCACCAGGGGGCGGTGACCATGGCGGAAACCGCTCTGAAACACTCCCAGCGGCCAGAGATTCGCCAGCTGGCGGAGGCGATGCTGGCCAGCCAAACCCGGGAAATTGATCAAATGCAGGCCTGGCGGAAAGCCTGGTATCCCCAGGCCAGTGCCACCCCGATCATGTACCATGCCGAAATGGCCCACGATATGCCCATGACCGGGGAAATGGCCGCCGCCATGCGCATGGATGTGGATTTGGGCCCGGCGGATCAGGACTTTGATCGGCGTTTCCTTGACGCCATGGTGCCCCATCACCAGGGCGCCCTCACCATGGCCGCTGACCTGCAGGCTAAGACCCAGCGCCCCGAACTCAAAGCCCTGGCAGCGGATATCATCGCTGTTCAAACCCAGGAAATTGACCAAATGCAGAGCTGGCGACAGGCCTGGTATGGCTCCTAGAGGTTAATGCCCTACCCCCGACCCAGGGCGATAGAATGGGGCTGATGCGACTTCGTCTAACCATGGCCACCTACTACTACGTCCTAGCCAGTGAACGCTTCCTGTTGGAAGAGGAACCCTTTGAAGAGGTGCTGAAGGAGCGCCGCCGCCACTACCAGGAGCAGGAAAAAGCCCTTGATTTTTGGTTGGTCAAGGCACCGGCCTTTTTAGAGGCCCCGGAGCTGGCCCCGGTGAAGGCCGCCTGTCCTCAACCGGCGGTGGCGGTGGTGTCCACCAATAAGACCTTTATAACCTGGTTAAAGCTACGGCTGGAGTACGTCGCCACCGGTGAGTTTGAGGCACCCTCCAGCACCATTGCCGACCCCCTGGCCTCCCGGGCTCCCCTGCCCGCCGAGTACTAGGGCTGCAGCCTGGCAAGGTGGACTTCGGACCTCCGCTTGAGAGTTCGATGCTGATCATTTGAGCCATGTTGATCCTTTGAGCTCTAGAGTCGAAGCGCTGATCGTGACTTGGCCGATCATTGATTAAGCCGATCATTGATTAAAATGGCTAAGCCTTTTGGGGTTGCCTTGGAGCGCCCTGCTGGGGACCCAGCATTCCGACCACAGCCCTATTTTAGGGCCAGATGGGTAAATCGGTGCTCGAAAGCTGCTTGCCCTGAACATTTTACTGGCTACCTCCTGGGTAAAATGTCCTCTGTATTTATCTAGAGCTAAGGATTTTCCAAGTCCCCATATTTGATCTATTTAAATACCCGCTGTAATTGAGGATTGACTGTGATTGAGGGCTTGATGAGCGGCCTCTTTGACGGCATCAGTATTGGTGCTGTCTTATTAATTGTAGCCCTGGGCTTGGCCATTGTTTTTGGATTGATGGGAGTGATTAACCTGGCCCACGGTGAGCTGATGATGTTAGGCGCTTACACCACCTACGTAGTTCAAAACGGGGCTAAGGCCCTGGGTGACTGGGCTCTAGAGAGTTATATTTTCGCAGCCTTACCCCTGGCGTTTTTGGTAGCAGCCCTGGTGGGATTGCTGATGGAGCGCAGTGTCATTCGCTATCTCTACGGTCGCCCCCTGGAGACCTTGCTGGCCACATGGGGTGTAAGTTTGATTTTGCGCCAGTTTGTTCGCAGTGTAAATTGGCCCATGGCGATTGCTTTGGCAGTTTTTGGGCTTTTGTTTGGGGTGGTGAGCCAAATCCTAGACCGCTACACCGATTGGCGACGTTTGGGCAGTTGGGTGAGTTCCCTGTGGCTGCTGCTTTCAGCTACCATTGCCGCCCTGGTTGGGTTCTTGCTTCAAAATAACGGCACTGCAAAGTTCACTCGGGCTTGGTTTAGCGCTCGTAATGTTGACGTTACCCCGCCATCCTGGTTGCGGAGCGGTTTGTCTGTGGGCAATGTCCTGCAGTTTCCCTACGCCCGTCTTTTTATTATTGTCCTGACAGTGCTTTGTTTGATTGCGGTGTATTGGTTTCTCAATCGTACAGCCTGGGGTCTGCGGATTCGCTCCGTCACCCAGAACCGCAGTATGAGCGCCTGTTTGGGCATCCCTACCGAACGGGTGGATGCCCTTACCTTTGCCCTGGGCTCTGGGCTGGCAGGGATTGCTGGTTGTGCCGTTACCCTGTTGGGCTCGGTGGGGCCAAACCTGGGTGGCAATTACATTGTGGATGCTTTCATGGTGGTGGTGGTAGGGGGTGTCGGTAAATTGGTGGGCAGTATCGTTGCCGCCCTGGTGATTGGCGTGGCTACCTACTTGATTGGCTCCGGTAGTCTGGTCCTACTGATACCGCCCGGAGATTTATTTAAGCCCCTAGTGGATTTCTTTACCTTCTTCGCCACTACCAGCATGGCCAAGGTGATGGTTTTTGCCCTGATTATTGCCTTCCTGCAGGTGCGGCCAGCTGGCATGTTCCCGCAGAAAGGTCGTTCGGTAGAGGTATAGAGGATGGCTGTGGATATACCCGTACAACCCCGTCGGCTCGCGCAGGCCTTGGGTAGGCGAAAGTTAATGTTAGAGATTCTGGCGGTGGTGGCGATCGCCCTCTTTCTAGTACTGATCCTGCCGCTACTGGTATCGGAGTTTCGGCTGGGCTTGGTGGGTCGTTTTCTCTCCCTGGCTATTGTGGCCCTCGGCATTGATTTGATTTGGGGCTTCACGGGTCTCCTCAGTCTGGGCCATGGCATTTTCTTTGCCCTGGGGGGCTATGCCTTTGCCATGTACCTATCCCTGGTATCCTTGCCGGCAGGGGAGTTGCCAGAATTTTTCAGCCTTTACGGAGTATCCTCACTGCCCTGGTTTTGGAAACCGTTCTATAACTTACCTTTTACCCTAATTGCCATTGTTACAATTCCAGCCCTGGTGGCGGGGTTATTTGGTTATCTGGTGTTCCGCAATCGCATTCGCGGAGTTTACTTCTCGATCTTGACCCAGGCTGCCCTGGTGGTCTTTTTTAACTTTTTTAATGGTCAACAAAAGCTGATCAATGGTACCAACGGTCTCAAGACCTCAACCTCGGTATTTTTGGGTCAACAGGTGGGAGGGGCTGAGATGCAGTTTTTCTTCTACGTTGTCACCGTTCTCAGTGTAGTCGCAGTTTATGCCCTCTGCCGGTGGCTGACCAGTGGCCGGTTTGGCCGGATGCTAGTGGCCATCCGCGACGATGAAAACCGGGTGCGGTTTTCAGGTTACAACCCCGCCAGCTTTAAGGTTCTAGTATTTGCCGTGTCTGGCGCGATCGCCGGTATTGCCGGTGCCCTATACACCGTCCAATCTGGGATTATTTCGCCCCAGGCGATGGACATCGCCTTTTCCATCGAGATGGTGATCTGGGTAGCGGTGGGGGGTCGAGCTACCCTGGTGGGCGCCATTTTAGGAGCGGTGTTGGTCAATATGGCTCGGAGCTTACTGAGCGAACGATTTCCCAACGTCTGGCTATTTTTCCAGGGGGCGCTCTTCCTGCTGGTGGTTACCGCTCTGCCCGATGGTTTGATCGGTTGGGGACAACGCCACTTTGGTGCCGCCGTGCGTCAAGCCTTGGGCCTTGGCCCAGGACCAGTGATCTACGGTAAAACTGACGTCGAAGGCAGTAGCCTGGCTGAAAAGGAGATTTAATGGTGGTGAACCCAAAAATTCTTGATATTCAAAGTGTTACCGTTAGTTTTGACGGGTTTAAGGCCCTCAACCATCTCAATTTCGCCATGGAAGAGGGGGAATTGAGGGTGATTATCGGTCCTAACGGAGCTGGTAAAACCACGTTTTTAGATGTGATTACCGGTAAGGTCCAACCCACTGAGGGTGTCGCCTACTTTAAGGGAGAAAATCTGGGCAAACGTAAGGAGCATGAGATTGCCCGCCTGGGGATTGGTCGTAAGTTCCAAACCCCGCGGGTCTACCTCAATCTCACTCCCCGGGAAAACCTGGAACTATCGTGCAACCGCCATAAAAATGTCTTTTCTACCCTCTTTAGCCAAACTCCCAAGGCTGAGAAGCGTACCGTTGGTGGGTTATTAGAAACCATTGGCCTAGACTACAAGGCTGATGTTCCCGCTGCCCTGCTCTCCCACGGGGAGAAGCAATGGCTGGAAATTGGTATGCTGGTGGCCCAATCCCCCGACCTGTTACTGGTGGATGAGCCGGTAGCGGGCCTAACCGATGAAGAAACCGAAAAGACAGGCCAATTGCTGATGTCCTTGGCAGAAAGCCACTCCATTGTGGTGATTGAGCACGACATGGAATTTGTCCGTCAAATTGCCCGGCAGGTTACCGTCCTCCACGAGGGCACCGTGCTCTGTGAGGGCACTATGGACCAGGTGCAAAATGACCCCCGGGTCATCGAGGTCTACCTGGGCCAGGAAACCCACCTCAGCGCGGAACAAATGTTATTACTGAGGATCGCCGCCACCATGGCCTGGGCTGACCATCGCCTAGATGCCAGCCAACAGCAGTTGATTTTGGATCGCCTCAGCCAACGGTTTGTCCATAGCCCCGAGGATCAGGGCGGCATCCGCCACCAGCTGGAGGATCTACTGGCCAAGGCCCTTACCCTGGAGGAGTTGGTACCCCAGTTGCAAACCGACAGCCAGCGGGAGCAGGCGTTAATGCTGAGTTACGAGGTGATTTGTGTCAATCGCATCAATCAAACCGAGGCCATCGCTTACCAAAAACTGCTGCAACTGCTCAACCTGCCCATAGAAACCGTAGGCCGCCTCCAGGCCCTGGCCCTAGATAATCTCGACCAAGGACCTTAGCATTACTATGACCAGCACTCTGCCCCTGCCCACCTACCAAGATCCCCTCACGGCTCCCATGTTGAGCATCACCGGGCTTAATTTTTATTACGGGGAAAGTCATATTCTGCGGGATGTGGACCTGACCGTACCCCGGGGTCAGATGGTTTGTCTGATTGGTCGTAACGGGGTTGGCAAAACCACCTTGCTAAAAAATATCATGGGGCTTTTACGATCGCGGCGTGGAGAGATCCGCTACGCTGGCCAGGGGATTGATCGCCTTTCCCCCGATCGCCGCGCCCAACTGGGTATCGGCTATGTCCCCCAGGGTCGGGAAATCATTCCCCGGCTAACGGTGCGAGAAAATCTGATCCTTGGCCAGGAGGCCCTGGGTAAACGGGGTAAGACTAGCCAGGAGATTCCCGAGTCGATTTTTGAGCTATTTCCCGTGTTAAAAACCATGCTGGGCCGCATGGGGGGGGATCTGAGCGGTGGGCAGCAGCAGCAACTGGCGATCGCCCGGGCCATTATGGGTCAGCCCCAACTACTGGTACTCGATGAGCCCACTGAAGGTATTCAGCCCTCAATTATTTTGGATATTGAAGCAGCGGTTCGTCAGATTATCGCCACCAGGGGTATTTCGGTTTTACTGGTCGAACAGCACCTACACTTTGCGCGCCAGGCCGACTATTACTATGCTATGCAAAAGGGTGGCATTGTTGCGTCCGGTCCTACCCATGAGCTCAGCAATGATGTAATTCAAGAGTTTCTAGCGGTTTAGGCGAATCTAGTTGGGCTTTGAGGATAACAGCTATCCAGATATCTATTTCTGGTTCTGGTCTGCCAGGGATATTCCTTAATCGCGATTCATAGGATGAGGGTGCTTACCTATCCAAATTCCCCAGGCAGAGGAGTGAGTTTTTCAGAAGCAGAAAATAGCCTGCCTCTTTTTGAATTAATAATATAGGAGCTGAAGGGCTGAGTGAGCTCGGAAGAGGGGGCTAGTTTTTCCTACCTAGATTGGGTAAACTTAATTTAGGGAAATTTCATGGCTGGCGACATAGCCAAGTGGTAAGGCAGAGGTCTGCAAAACCTCCATTCCCCGGTTCGAATCCGGGTGTCGCCTTTCGCATCTACCCATTTTCAGCCTATCCATTGCAAGTTCAGACAGTTCCACTCTGTCATCATGCCTGTAAACCCCTCTCTATTTTCTATTTCTTCGACCTGTAGCTATGTCAAGTACCGACTCCTTACCCAGGTTATTCGTGGATGGCTACAATATGATTGGGGCTTGGTCTGCCTTGGTAGAGCTTCGGCATCAGCACGGGTTCGACGCAGCTCGCCAGGAGTTAGTCGAAATTCTGGCCAACTATAGTGCACGTAAAGGTCTGGATACCCAATTAGTCTTCGATGCCTACGCAGTGCGATCTCCCCACCAACAGTTGGTCATTACGCCTAACCTTTCGGTTTGTTACACGGCCTTTGGCCAAACCGCCGATAGCTATATCGAATGCCTCTGTGCCCAATTGCGACAACGGGCTCTGCCAAGATCACGGGTAATCGTTGCCACCTCTGACTACAGCCACCGTCTCACCGTAGTTGGCTATGGAGCTGAGTGGATGTCAGCCCAACAGTTACACAGCGATATTACCTCCACTCATCATCAGACTAACGCGTCCCCCCGACGATCCTCCCATTCCTTATTTGATCGAGTGAATAGTGAAACCCGCAAAAAGCTCACGCAACTGAGATTAGGTCTCTAGCTATAGCTTGGGCCAGAACTTTAAAGATACGGTTGGCAGGTCAATTTGGCTGCCCCTACAGGAGAAAGTCATCGTGAGAGTCAGGCTCGTCTCCGATGACTATTTAGAAAAAAATCGCCAAAGGACTTGTCAAGCTCCCTGGTTTATCGCTAGGATGAAATTCCGTTTAATCCTCAGTAGCTCAGTGGTAGAGCGGTCGGCTGTTAACCGATTGGTCGTAGGTTCGAATCCTACCTGGGGAGTTTAGGTTTTTTCGTAGTAGTTCTGCAGCTCTATACTTCTACATCGTGCCCGCAAGCTACCTGGAAAAGCTACTTGGCTCCTATTGATGGTCTACCTGCGGGCCCTTGAACAAGGTCCCTTGTCCCCGCCCACTGTAGCCTTTGGGCTGACAAGCGGGTACTCTTCCAATACAGCATCCCTGTATTTTTCTAGGAATACCCTGAGTCCATGTTGGCGATCCCTGACTTTGGCCCCCGATCAGGCCCCTTACCTCCATTCCCCGCCGGAACTAACCTTCAAGAGGTTTTTGACCAACTACATATTGGGGTTTATCAGATTAGCCTGACAAGAGTCTTCCTCAATGTTAACCCAACCCTATGTCAGTGGCTAGGCTACGACTGGCAAGACCTTGCGGGTCGTCACCTGGAAACCCTTACCCACCCCGATGACCTGGGGGACCTGCTGCAGGGTTACGCTGATCTGGTCAGTGGCAGAGTGCCTAGCCTTTGTGTGGAAAAACGCTACCTCCACAGGGATGGCCCATCTCTCTGGATGCGGGTCACCCTCAGTCTGGTACGGGATGCCGCCGGGGAGCCCCAGTTTAGCCTGGGAATCTGCCAGGATATTAGCGACAGCAAAGCGGCTGAAATGGCTCTCAGGCGTATTGAGGAACGGTTTGCCGTAGCTATCCAGGAGAGTAAGGTGGGGGTTTGGGACTGGCACCTCATCACCGATGTCCTCTACATAAGCCCTAATTTTGCGGAATTGTTGGGCTACCCTAACAGTCCGGTTACCATGACCGCCTGGCAAGCCCAGGTATACCCAGAGGATCAACCAGCCTTAGCGGCGACCCTGGCCCAGTATTGTTTGCGGTCGGATAGGAACAGTCCCTTTGAGCATACCTATCGCCTCTATCATCGCGACGGTAGCCTGCGATGGATTCTCTCCCAGGGCCAGGGCATTGGCGATGGTAACCAACCCTGCCGACGCATGGTCGGTACCCACACTGATATCACCGATATGAAACAGGCGGAGGCTGACCTGCAGGCCTCCCATAAACAGGTTAATGACATTCTAGAAAGCATTACCGATGCCTTCTTTGCCCTGGATTGTCAGTTTCAGTTTACCTATGTGAACCAGCGGGCTGAGCAGTTTCTGCAGCGATCGCGCCGGGATCTGCTGGGCCAAAACCTCTGGTACGAGTTTCCTAATATGCTAGGTACCCTGTTTTCCCAACATTTCCGGCAGGCCATGGCGGAGCGCCGTACCATCAGCTTTGAGGAGTACTTCAGCCAATCCCAAAGCTGGTACGAGGTGCGGGTCTACCCCACCCAGGATGGGTTAGCGGTATACTTTCAAGACATTACTAACCGCCGCCGTGCCTATGAAAAAATAGAGCATCAAATTCGTCGGGAGCAGGCTCTTAACCGTGTTATCCAGGCGATTCGCCAATCCCTCCACCTGGATACGATTTTCCAGACTGCTGCTCGCGAGGTGGCCCACCTGCTAGAGGTGGATCATGTCAATATCCAAATGTATCAGCCCCAATCCCTGGTTTGGCAGGTGGTAGCAGAGTACTGTACTAATCCTGACAGTACCAGTCTGTTACACGTGGTCACCAGCAGTGATCGCCCCCCTTTAATCGAGGCCGAGATCATCCAGATTAGTTCTGACCAAGACCTCCATCCCCTGGCCCAGGCTTTACCGGGTTGCTGGCTGTTGGTACCGCTACAGGTGAAGGATGGGCTACCCTGGGGCTGCCTGGGAATTCACCGTAGACCGGAGGATCAGGCAGTTTGGCAGACATCGGAGGTTGAGTTGGTGCAAATTGTGGCGGCCCAGTTGGCGATCGCCATCCAGCAGGCCCAAACCTTAGATCACGCCCAGACGGAACTACAGGAACGACAGCGGGCAGAGGCTCGCTTGAAGGAAGCCCAGCGCATTGCCCACACGGGCAATTGGGAGCTTACCCTACCTGACCAGAGTTTAATTTGGTCTGAGGAGATGTTCCGCATCTATGGGCTTGACCCCCAGGGGCCTCCCCTTTCCCTAGAAGAGCAATTTACGGTCCTGGACCCAAGCAACCGGCCTGCATGGCAACAGCAATTTGCCATGGCCTGTCTGGAGGGTCGGGATATTAACCTGGAGGGGGAAATTCTTCAGCCCCAGGGCCATCGTCGCTACATCCACCTGCTAGGGCAGGTGCAGCGGGACTCAGAGGGGGCCATTCGGGGTCTGGTGGGTACCCTTACAGACATTACGGAACGTAAGCAAATCGAGGCTCGCCTCGCCTATGAAGCACTCCACGATCCCCTCACCGGCATCCCTAACCGGGCCTATTTCATGGAGCAGCTGAACAATGCGGTGCAAGTGGTCGAACAGCAGTCCGACCAGGCTTTTGCGGTGTTGTTTATTGATCTAGATCGATTTAAGGTGATTAACGACAGTCTAGGGCACCTGGTGGGCGACCAGTTATTGATCGAGTGTGCTAGACGACTGCGATCGGTGGTGCGGGAGGAGGATTTAGTCGCCCGCTTGGGGGGTGATGAGTTTGCTATTTTAATTCACCCGATTAGTTCAATTATTGATCCCCTCAAGGTGGCCGATCGCATCCATCAGGGCCTACAGTTACCGATCCTCCTAGCGGAGCGAGAAATTTTCATTAGTGCTAGTGTCGGCATCTCCTCAAATCTCACCGGTTCGGTTAAGGCTGTAGATTTCCTTAGGGATGCGGATACCGCCATGTACCAGGCCAAGGGGAATGGACGGGGCCAATCAGCCCTCTTTAGTCCGCAAATGTACGAGCGGGTGGCGACCCAACTGGCCCTGGAAAGCGATTTACAACGAGCCCTAGACCGGTCAGAACTGACCCTTGAGTACCAACCCATTGTGGACCTCACGACTCATCATTTATTGGGGTTCGAGGCCCTGCTGCGTTGGCGACACCATCGCTGGGGAGCTATTCCCCCCAGCACCTTCATTCCCCTGGCGGAGGAAACCGGGTTAATCCTGGAGATCGGTGAATGGAGCCAACAACAGGCCTGTCAGCAATTGGGGGAATGGCAGAAAGCTTTTCCCCAGGCTAGCAACCTGATTATGGGCGTCAATCTGTCCGCCAAGCAGTTTGCTAACCCCCATCTGATTGCCAGCATAGATCAGGCCCTCAGTAGATCGGGCATCAGTAGCCGTTGCCTGCGTCTGGAAATGACGGAGACGGCTTTAATTGAAAACCCAGATACCGCCGAATCTTTGCTCCTAGACCTGAAACAGCGGGGTATTCAGCTCTGTATCGATGACTTTGGTACGGGCTATTCCTCCCTCAGTATGGTGCATCGGTTTCCAGTGCAGGCTTTAAAGATTGATCGCACCTTCATCCACCGCATGACCATTGATCAGCGGGGGGCAGCAATGGTGGAAGCAATCCTGGCCTTAGCAAAAAGCCTTTCCATGACCGCCATTGCCGAGGGAGTAGAAACCCCTGGACAGCTAGAGCAATTGCGCCAACTGGGATGCTCCTACGGTCAGGGTCACCATTTTTCTGAGCCCCTGTCGGCTGAGGCCGCTGCCGCCTTACTGGCCAATTGGCCAACCCCCCTCTCCTCCGATCAGCTCTGTCCTAAGAGTTCTGGCTGAGGCTATAAAAACTCTGCCAGCCCCGGTAGAAGAAAAACAGCGCAAATAAAGCTAATACTAGTCTAAACATCAGATTCACCACCCGGTTAGGGAGTCTTGGCAGATAGCGGGTACCAAACTGTACCCCCAGAAGACCCCCCAGCCCCAGTAGCAGCCCCATGACTCCCTGCACATTACCCCGCAAGCTATGCCAACCCAGGGCCGAAACCGCCGTAATGACGATCGCCCCTAGGCTGGTCTGAATTGCTACTTTAATCTCTTCCTTTAGAAGCAAAATCTGCAGGGGCACCATCACTACACCCCCGCCCACCCCAAATAACCCGGCTAAGAACCCCGCTGTACCACCGATGATGATGCGGGCCAGGGCCGGCGATAGCTGGAAGACCGCCCCCTGGTGGGCAGGCTGTTCTCCGGCCACCACCTGCTGCTTGATCCGAATCAGATAAATATTCAGCAATAGAAATAGAGCAAAGGCTACCAATAAAACATACTCAGGGAAAGCGCTGGCCAGAGCAGTGCCGAGAAATGCCGTGGCTACTGCGGGTAGACCCAGCAGCACTACATTTTTGAGCTTTAGAAAACCCATCCGCCAGTTTTGCAGGCTGCCCCCCAGGGCTATTACTAAAATCGCCAGGGTACTTGTACCAACCGCCTGTACCCCTGATAGCCCCAGAGCCACCATGGCCGGTACCATGATGGTACCCCCACCAATGCCTAAAATTCCGGCCAGAAGACCCGCTAGCACTCCTACCCCGATTAAAACTAAGGACTCTGACACAATCTCCCCCATGCTTCTGCCCCAGCATAGACTATAAGGGTGCACCCTAAGTCCTAACCTATGACTGTAGGCTAGTGTAAGGAAATCAGAAAGCCTACCCGGAGATCACTTAATCCAGGTTTAAGGGTTCTGACTAGTACTCGGTGGCGTAAATTCAGTGATCCTTCAAGAGGGGGGGCAGAATTCAGGTGTCAGTACTCAGGGGCCAAGAGAAGTGAGTGTATTTACGCCAAGCAGTACTAAGGCTCTAGTTGCGATGATTGTTAGAAACCGTAATGCGGGTGCCGGCCCAATTCAACTTCTGGCGAAGTGTACCGTAATAGGAGTAGTCTGATCGCAGAATAATAAATTTGGTGACATGGTCAGCGACTCGAACATCAACCCGCTGCCCTGGCCAGATGGCCGTTCCCAGCACCCCATCCGTCCAGAGCTTAGTACTGAGATCGGGGTCGGCCAGGGGCCACACACTGACCACAGAGCCAGGGGGTAAAACGATGGGTCGGCTGGAGAGACTAAGGGGGCAGATGGGGGTAACGATAATAGCCTCCATACCCGGATGGACAATGGGTCCTGCTGCGGCTACGGTATAGCCAGTTGAGCCCGTAGGAGTACTGATCAGCAGTCCATCCCCCTGGTATTGGTCAACCACCTCTCCGTCAATTTCCATCTCCAGGCTGGTGGTGATCATACGATCAGGGGAGGCGGGCTTGATAGCCATTTCGTTTAAGGCCAAAAACCCATCGCTGGAGGCTTCCAGGTTACCGGCATTGCCATGGAAAACCTGGGCCTGCAGCATCATTCGCTGCTGTAGGTTGAAGCGGTCGTGACGTAAACGATCCCAAAGCAGCTCGATATTATCCAACTGATCGGAGGTTTCGGTTAAAAAGCCCAGATGGCCACCAACGTTAATCGCTAAGATGGGCACCCCTTCAGGAGCCAGGTGACGGGCTGCCGCTAAAGCAGTACCATCACCACCAAAGACGATCGCTAGATCGATGGGTTGGCTAACCGACGCCAAAAAAACAGGGTAGGGATTATCCTTAGGACCACTAGGACCTCGTAACACCCGAGTCCCCATTGTTTCCAACTGGTTAGCACAGGTTTCTGCCCACTGCTGACTGAGCCGGTTTCGAGCCTTGTGAGCAATAATAACTTGGTTAAGCTGCACTGGCTAAGGAGGAAAGTAAGAGCAACACAGCGCCCTAGCTAAAGGTTGAAGCAAACTATAGCCTTTAGACTAAGCATTACCACTTCAGTAGGTTAAACTGCTCCATGTCAACAGTATCGCGGTTTCGGTAGATAGACAATACGATCGCCAACCCCACCGCTGCCTCAGCCGCCGCAATGCTAATCACAAAGACAGCAAAAACCTGACCATTAATACCTACCGGGTCAAGGTAGTTAGAAAAGGCCATGAGATTGAGATTAACCGCGTTAAGCATCAGCTCAATGGACATGAGGACCCGAATCACATTACGACTGGTCACCAGACCATAAATGCCAATACAAAATAGAGCAGCGGCGACGATCAGAAAGTATTGGAGTTGCATGGTAGGAAACAGGATAAAGCGCTAAGATTCGGAAAGATCACTGAGGGAGCTAGCAGAAACTAACTCTCGAGGACGTTCTGGAAGCTGTAAAGTGTCCGGCTCAGGTTGCCCCGGTGCCACATCAGGGATGAACTCTCGACGAGCCAGGACGATGGCTCCAATCAAGGCAATCAGAAGCAGAACAGAGGCCAGCTCGAAGGGTAACAAATAGTCAGAAAAGAAATGCTTACCAATTTCAATGATGGCACCTTCCCCAATGGGGGTAAGGTCAGATAAAGCCCAGGGGGTCTTCAAAACCGCCACCGTTAGCAGAGCAAAAAGCCCTGCACAAACGCCGCCAGTGGCTACCTGACTTAGCCAGGCTCGGGCCATAGGGGTAAGGGGCTGGCGCTTATTCACCAACATAATGCCAAACAAAATTAGTACGTTCACAGCTCCTACGTATACTAATACCTGGGCTGCGGCTACAAATCCAGCATTGAGGAGGATATACATACCTGCCATGCTGATAAACACGCCCCCCAGCAAAAAAGCGGAGTAAACGATATTTTCTAATAGCACTACGCCAAGGGCGCTGCCCAGCATCATGGCTGCAAGCAGAATGAAGGTAACGAATTGAACTCCTTGTCCTAAGGTCACTGGCTTTTGCTCCTGCTAAACTATCATCACTAAGATTGGTCCTAAGGGCTGACTAAGCCAGTCAAGCCAGTCAACCTGATCAGCCCTGTCCCTTAGACTCAGTCACCGTCTCTTCCAAGATTTCCTGAGGTAGCTTACCGGCTCGTCGAGAGTTGGGAGGTAAATCGTGGGGATCCATTACTCCCTTGGGGAGATAGGCCAGCTCTCGCAGCGGGGTAACCATGGAATCCTGTGTCACTTTGTAGGGCAGACGACCCAGGGCCACATTGTCGTAATTCAACTCGTGGCGATCGTAGGTAGCCAACTCATACTCTTCAGTCATGGAGAGACAGTTGGTCGGGCAGTACTCAACACAGTTACCACAGAAAATACAAACCCCAAAATCAATACTGTAGTGCTTTAAAGTTTTCTTCTTAGTGGCCTTATCAAAGTCCCAATCTACCACCGGTAAGTTAATGGGGCAGACCCGTACACAAACCTCACAGGCAATACATTTATCAAACTCAAAGTGGATGCGACCACGAAACCGCTCCGATGGAATTAGTTTTTCGTAGGGGTATTGAACGGTAATAGGGCGGCGACCCATATGGTCAAAGGTAACGGATAACCCCTGACCAATATACTTGGCTGCTTGAAAGCTCTCCTTGGCATAATCACCAATTTGTTTGAGAAAACCTAGCATGGGCAATCCTCCAGTATTCTTGAAAGTTTAGACGATTGACGATTAACGATTGAAATATCATGAATGTCAACGGCCTCGGACATCTGGATAGATAGGGATAGATAAAAAAGCCCTAGATTAGGACGACCTGGGCGTCAACTATCTATCCCCCAAAGGCTACAGGAAAAGCCAATTTTAGGCCAGCGGTCAGTAACAGGTTAACCAGGGAGACCGGTAACAAAAACTTCCAACCGAAGTCGAGAAGTTGATCGATTCTCACCCGGGGTACCGTCCAGCGCAACAGGATCGCCGTAAAAACCAGAGCATAGGCCTTGAACAAGGTCATCATGATACCAATGGAAGCGGCTACTACCTGTAACCAGGGGGTAGTTTCGCTAATTCCTAGAAGATTAGATAGCCAGGAAATCGACAAGGGAAACTCCCAACCGCCCAAATAGAGAATAGAGACGATTAGGGCAGATAGGACTAGGTTGACGTAGGAACCCACGTAGAACAGGCCAAACTTCATACCCGTATACTCTGTCTGATAGCCGGCTACCAGCTCTTCCTCAGCCTCTGGTAAATCAAAGGGCAGTCGTTCGCATTCCGCTAAGGCTGCAATCCAAAAAATCAAGAAACCAGCAGGTTGCCGCCAGACATTCCACCCCAGGATTCCATAGCCAGACTGCTGATTAACGATATCTATAGTACTCAGACTGTTTGACATGAGGACCACCGCCAGTACCGCTAGAGCCATGGGAATTTCATAGCTAATGGACTGGGCGGCGGCTCTTAAACCTCCTAGCAGAGAATACTTGTTATTGGAGGAGTAACCCGCCATCAGCAAACCAATCGGGGCGATACTGGATAGGGCAATCCAAAGAAAAATCCCCACCCCAATGTCCGTAATCACCATATTCTGGCCAAAGGGAACAATTAGGTAGGAGAGAAATACGGGAATAACCACGATAGCCGGCCCCAGGGTAAACAGGATGGGGTCAGCCTTAGCTGGGGTGATGTCTTCCTTGAAGATCAGCTTGATGCCATCAGCGGCAGCCTGAAGGGTACCTAGAGGCCCTACATACTCCGGCCCAATTCGTTGCTGGGCAGCAGCAGATATTTTCCGTTCTAGCCAAACTGTCACGAAAATACTAACGGTGGCGCCGATTAAAATCAGCAACATCGGCAACGGTAGCCAGAAAGCCTTAGCCAGGCCAGGCGATAGGCCAAAACCAATTAGCCACTGTATAAAACTGGCCTGTAGGTCAATTCCTTGGTTCATGTGTTATCTCTTAGCCCCATTCCCTTAAACATAACCTATGTGAGGAGTTGTTTGAAGCCTTCAATGATAGTCATCTGTAGGTCTTTCCATAGGCATTGACCTGGCGTAACCTATAGCCAAAGCCATGGGATATTTCTACCCACAATAAAAAGCCCTCCCATCCAGTGGATGGAGAGGGGCAGGAGTTCCTGAAAATCGTCACTGTAGATATGGTGCGTCATAGTTAAGAGTGTGCCCAGGGGGGTGAGACCCATCCCCCCATCAAAGAAAAAGCCCTCCCATCCAATGGATAGAGAGGGGCAGGAGTTCCTGAAAATCGTCAGTATAGTTATGGTGCAGTAAGACTTGGTATAGGCCTAGGGGGGTGAGACCCATTAGGACGGTAGGGAAATTTGAAACCTATCTTGATCCCAACCGGGTGGGCGATTTGTCAGGTGAACGTAGTCTTGGCTGCGGGCCCCTGTATATATTTGGGTTGGCCTGAAGATTCGGTTTTCCGCGAGTTGTTCTTTCCAGTGCGCTAACCACCCCGCCACCCGAGCAATGGCAAAGACGGGGGTAAATAGATCGATTGGAATGCCCAACTTTCGATATACCAGGCCAGAGTAGAAGTCGACATTGGGGTAAATTCCCTTATGTCCTAACTTCTCAGAGACGGCCTGCTCCATTTCCAGAGCGATGGCATAATATTCATCCTGGCCAAATTTGTCAAACAACTGCTCTGCCAACCCCTGGAGAATGGTAGCTCGGGGATCCTTGACTTTGTAAACCCGATGGCCAAAACCCATGATTTTAGTTTTTTGTTCGATGCAACGATCAACAAAAGGACGAACATTCTCAATACTGCCAATGGTTTGCAGCATTTCAATCACCTCTTCGTTAGCACCGCCATGGAGCGGCCCGGCCAGCGTACCTACCGCTGAGGCCACTACGGCGTAGGGGTCCGTGAGGGTAGAGGCCGTGACCATGGCAGAAAAGGTGGAGGCATTAATGGTGTGCTCAGCATGCAGAGTTAGGCAAATGTCAAAGATGCGAGCTGCCAGGGGATCAGGTTCCTGTTCGTTGAGCATGTAGAGGAAATTGGCGGCATAGTCTAGATCGTCTCGAGGTTGAACCGGGTCATTGCCCTTACGAATCAGTTGAAATGCCGCCACCATGGTAGGAATCTTAGCCAGCAGCCGTACCACCGCCTTTTGAATATAGATGGGGTTATCGAGAGCTCGTCGCGAATAAAATAACCCCAGGGCGGCGGCAGAGGCTTGGAGTGCATCCATTGGGTGTCCACTTTCTGGGAAACACTTCATCATGTCGCGGATGCGGTACTTAAGGCGGCGATGGTAGCGAATTTGATGTTCAAAGGCCTCTAACTCGGCATGGGAGGGAAGTACTCCCCAAATCAGTAGGTAGGCAGTTTCGACAAAGCTACTATGCTTTGCTAATTCTTCAATTCGAATACCACGGTACTCAAGGATACCGGCCTGCCCGTCTAGAAAACTAATAGCGGATTGGGTGGCTGGTACCCCTTCTAATCCTGGTCTGTACTCACATGTGGTCATAGATAAATACCCATGGGTGTTAAATCATAATTTCAACGACGGCAAGCAGTCCGCCGTTATTAACGCTACCAAATTGTGGATCAGAGGTATGATCGCTTGAATCCTTAATTTTCTTCCCAGGCTTTCCCGATCCAGACAAACCTTCAGGTTGGATCGAGATAGGTAGGGGTCTTTACAGTTTTTCCTACGATGAAGTCTAGGTAACCCCAATTACATACTTCTTCCATTCCTGATGTAGGCCGCTGTGAATTTGACGCGTCACTTCAAAGTAAAGACTACTGTGGGGTTTACGAGGTTGACTAACAAGGGGCATGCCAGCTTCCTTGGGGGTGCGGTTACCTTTTTTAACGTTGCAGCGCACACAGGCAGCCACCATATTCTCCCAACTGTCACCGCCGCCTCGGGACCGCGGAACAACGTGATCAAGGGTAAGACCGTCACCATTGTAACCACAGTACTGGCAGGTATGATCGTCCCGCTGCAGAAGATTGCGACGGGTGAGGGGAATGTCTTTGTAGGGGATACGAACGTAGTGACGGAGACGAATCACAGTGGGCAAGGGAAAATTGGCGTAGAGGAGTTTGCCGTTGTGCTCTACCTGCTCAGCCTTGCCCTTAATAATGAGCACAGTAGCTCGTCGCCAGCTCGTAATATTCAACGGTTCATAGGAAGCATTAAGCACTAGAACCTTACTCATCTGCATCTAGGATGAAGGGTTTAGCCCGATGTTAGCACAGACCCTCTCAATCCGGCTTGGGGACGCTGGACTATGGTCCATTAGAGGCGCTAGGATGGGCCCTAATTCGAGGGTGGTGAAGGAGCTAGGTATGCTGAGTTGGGAGCAGACGCCGAGTTTGCAGCCGATGCGATGCTGTCGGGCTTGGGTAGAAATTAATCCCCTGGCTTTGCGTCATAATGTTCAGCAAATTAAGGCACAGCTTCGTCCCTCCACGGATCTGATGGCGGTGGTCAAGGCCGATGCCTATGGCCATGGAGCCGTCACCGTAGCCCAGGTCGCCCTTAGCGCTGGCGCCACTTGGCTGGGGGTGGCTACTGTACCCGAGGGTATGGAATTGCGGGTGGCAGGGATTCAGGCTCCAATTTTAGTGATGGGGGCGGTGAACAGTGCCGAGGAAATGGAAGCTATGGCCCACTGGCGGTTACAGCCCACCTTGGTGATGCCAAAACAGGCTTTGGTGTTTTCCGAGGTGCTGTCTAGCCTGGTGGCTGCTCGCCCCGCCAGTGTTCACCTGAAGCTAGATACGGGCATGAGTCGACTGGGTTTTCCCTGGTCTGGGGCGGTGGAGTTTGGGCGATTTGTGCGTCAATTGCCCCACCTGCGCATTGCTAGCCTCTATTCTCACCTGGCCACAGCGGACAGCCCGGATGCTGGAATCATGGAACAGCAGCGGCAGCGATTCGCTGCTGCGATTGGGCAATTGAGGGCAGAACAATTGTTACCGCCTCGGCTGCACCTGGCTAATACCGCTGCCAGTCTAGCCGATCCAACCCTGCACTACGATATGGTGAGGGTGGGTTTAGGGCTCTATGGTCTTTATCCAGCCCCCCACCTGCAGGGGCGATTAAATCTGCAGCCCGTCATGCAGGTTAAGGCTCGCATTACCCACCTTAAGGAGATTGCCGCCGGTAGTGGTATTAGCTATGGGCATCAGTTTGTGGCCGATCGCCCGATGCGTCTGGGGGTAGTGGGTATTGGCTATGCTGATGGCGTGCCCCGATCGCTGTCTAACCGTTTTCAAGTCCTGGTTAAGGGGCAGCGGGTGCAACAGGTCGGGGCAATTACCATGGACCAATTGATGATCGACGTGACTTCTGTCTCTAGTCTGCGGGAAGGGGATGTGGTCACTCTGCTAGGTCGGGACGGGGATCAGCAGATTACTCCTGACGATTGGGCGGTAATAGCTAACACTATTTCCTGGGAGATTCTCTGTGGCTTTAAACACCGACTGCCCCGCATTGCGATCGAGCAGGACATTCCAAAGACTAGCTCAACCTTGCCCCGACTTAACTAGTTGCAGCGTGAAGTCTTACCTACAGCTAGAAGCTATAGCCCAAACCAATGGAGCCGTTGACCTGGCTATCACCGTAGATCGACCAGCTGACGGTGCCGTTGGCCACCACCTGATCGGTGATACGATAGTCGAGACCGCCGTTGACCAGGGGGCCAACCGCCCCAGCTCCTTCGGTGGAGATGGATAGCCCCGCTCCCAGGAAGGGTAATAGACGACCATTGTTAGTGATGGGGTTAAAGTCGTAGGTGACCGGCAGCAGGAAGACGGTTTCTCCGCTGTCGCTAAAGTTGAGGTTAGACATCACGCCAGGGCGCACCGACAGGTGATCCTTGAGGGTGATTTTGCTATTGATAGACAGGCCCAGGTCGCTATTCCCCAGGTCGCCGATCGCCACCCCGGCGCCAACGTAGTTATAGTCAGTGGGACTGGTTTGGGCCTGGGCAGCCAGGGGTAGGGCGGTCAGAGCGGCGGCGGTCAGACCCAGACTGATGGCGACAATAGTACGAGTTTTCATGGTCATTCTCGCAAGACAAAGGTGTGTAGTAGAAAACCACCCCAAAGCGGTTTGAGTCGATGTCATTAGGTCGGGATGGGGCAGCCATGGTTCGGATTTCCTCTTCCCACGCTGTATCCCTGTTGTAACGAGGGCTCAAAGCCCTTGATGGCTATCTCAGGACACTTAGTGTAGTGGATGATACCGATAGTCTGGTGGAGGCGGGGGAATAGGGGGGCCAAACCCCGGAAAGGGCTGATTTGGGAGACGAGGGATTGACCTGACCAGTCCTGGTGGGAGAGCTATAACGCTGATCAAGGGCCCAGCTAGTCAAGTGTCACATTCAACTGGCACAAATCCCACACCAAGGACAGTGCGTCAGATCAGCGGTGGCCACGGGGTATGGCCCTAGCCACCTGCAAGAGATATCACAACTATCCACACTCTAAGTAACTCTGGAAACAGGGTGTCTTGAAGTTTAGCAGTAGCACCCCTCAGCGTAGATTCAGCAACGCTTTAGGAGGAGCTAGGACCAGGTAGATTTATGACCGTATCTACTAGGTTGAATTAGATATACGCGGGCCAATTCTATTCGAGTCTTAAGTTCACCACTGCATTCCTGATGAACCAGGGTGTAGGTATCGAAGATGTCAACTTGATTAAGGGATGGTTTGACGATACTTGTAATCCAGCTACATTAAAGCAATAT
>Ga0172367_10002803_pt1 | contig 23386 bp, 21 predicted proteins | sample Lak10m_FD_114542 | JGI IMG/M metagenome (GOLD analysis project Ga0172367, IMG submission 114542) | Freshwater microbial communities from Kabuno Bay, South-Kivu, Congo - kab_022012_10m | ecosystem: Environmental > Aquatic > Freshwater > Lake | place: Democratic Republic of the Congo: South-Kivu... | reverse complement strand
CCTTCAGGCTGCGGCAAAACCACCCTTTTGCGCCTTATTTCAGGTCTTGAAACGGTTGATTCTGGTAAAATATTTCTTGGACCAATAGAAATCACCCACATGCCAATTCATAAACGACCTATCAACATGGTTTTTCAAAACTATGCATTATTTCCCCACCTTACCGTCTTTGATAATATCGCCTACAGTTTATCGATTAAAAAGATGGCAAAATCTTTGATTAAAGAAAAAGTTTTAAAATTAGCAGAGGCTTTTCATCTGGAAGCTCATCTTTATAAAAAACCCTCTCACCTATCTGGAGGTCAGCAGCAGCGTGTATCGATTGCAAGAGCCATTATTGAAGGTCCGCAAGTACTACTTCTTGATGAACCACTTGCTGCCCTTGATTTTAAGCTCCGTGAAAAACTCCTTATTGAGTTAATTGAATTACAAGATGCTGTCGAGATGACTTTTATTTATGTCACCCATGATCAAGAAGAAGCCCTTACCGTAGCTGATAAAATGGCTATCATGAATGCACAAGGAAACTTAGAGCAGATGGGTACTCCTAAAGAAATATATGAGTTTCCGAATTCAAGATTTGTAGCTGAATTTGTTGGAAATACTAATATCTTGCAAGGAACTGTGGAAGTTGATGATGTAAATGCAAAACATCTATCCACACCTCTTGGGATGTTCTCTTTAGATGAAAAAACCTGCTCATGGGCAAAAGCTGGCTCTTGTGCCCTACTAACTATTCGTCCTGAAAAGATTTTAATCACGAAAAAAGAATCCAAAGAATTTTCAAACTTTCTTAAAGGGTTCGTTCAATCTATCATCTACACAGGCAAATCCACTTTTTATCAGGTGCTTGTTGGTGATACAAAAATTAAAGTCTTTGAACAAAATGATGAACACATTGAAAAAGAACTAATTGATTATGACGATGAAGTCTATCTTTACTGGCAAAAGGAAAATACACTTGCCTTAGAGGGGGTATGATAAGGACGCTTCTTCTAAAACTTAGGGTTAAAGGAAAATATTTTATTCAACCTTCGCTTTCTTTGATTAAAAAAGAGTTTATTCACGTTATTTCCTCGACCCCTCTTTTCTGGCAAATTCTTTTCTTTTATTTCCCCGTCGCATTATTATTTTCAACAAGCTTTCTAACCACTTCTAATACAGGAAGGCTATCCTTATCCTTTCAACATTTTTCCTCAATTTTAAATCTTTCTCATTGTAAGGCGATAGCAAGCTCCCTCTCTCTTGCTTTTTCAACTGCTGTAATTGCCTTATGTATTGCCTTTCCATTAAGTTACTTTATCGTATTTAAAACTAATAGATGGAAGCATCTTCTTCTATTCTTCTTACTCATCCCCTTTTGGACAAATTTTCTTCTCCATATCTACGCGTGGTTTTTTATCCTTGACACAGATGGGCTGATAAACACAATTTTGTTACACATAGGTTTCATCAAAACACCCTTTCATTTTTTAAATACTGAAGCTTGCTCCCTATTTCTTATGGTCTACTACTACACGCCATTTATCGCACTTCCATTGTTCTCCGCCTTAGAACGCTTTGACACCTCATTTTTTGAAGCCTCTTTAACCCTTGGTGCCTCACGTGTAAAAACCTTCACCCGAATTGTCTTACCTATCATCCAAAAGTCGATAATCAGTGGATTCTTTTTGGTATTTATCCCAGCTTTTGGAGAATTTATCATCCCAGAATTAATCGGTGGAGATAAAGTTGCCTATGTGGGAAGTGTAATATCTATCCATTTACTAGGTGAAAATGAAACAAATGGAGCCGAAGGGCTTGCTTTTGCTACCCTTTCCATTGCAGTCTTATTACTTTGCTCCTACATTATTTACCTATGTCTTACATCCATGTTTAATGTTATGCAAGGAGATAGCCATGATAAATCGTAAATCAAGTGCTATTTCAAAGCTGCTATTTTCTTTTGTATACCTATTTATGTATGCACCTATTTTGATGCTTGTTATATACTCATTTAACGCATCTGCCCCACCAGGTGCCCTTTCATCCTTTACCTTGCAATGGTATAAAGAGCTTTTTTATAATGTAGAAATTTGGATATCATTTTTTAACTCTATCATCATTGCAGTAAGTGCCTCCCTTATTTGTTTCATTTTTTCTAGCCTCTTAATCTATTACAAAACCGTAGGGGGGAAAATAAATCGAATCATCCCACTTTTTTATGGTAATTTGATGATCCCTGATGTAGTTCTTGCCCTTTCTCTTGTAACCTTTTTCTCCATGCTTAATATAGGTTTAGGACTTACCACCGTGACTATTGCTCACTCAATTTTAGGTCTTGGGTTTTCCATTCCGTTAATGTTTTTAAGGTTTAAAGACCTAAATCCAACACTGCTGGAAGCCTCTGCCATTTTAGGAGCCTCCTCATGGACAACGTTTAGACGTATTGTACTTCCATTCATGATGCCAGTACTTCTGGGATCGGGGTTAATGGTGTTTATCCTCTCATTTGATGATTTTATTCTCGCCTATTTTTGCGCTGGATCTTCCGCTCAAACCTTATCCCTCTTTCTTGTTGCCTCTCTTCGCTATGGAGTATCTCCAGTAATTAACGCTCTATCCACTTTTGTTCTTCTATTTACCATTCTAATTACCACATTAATTTTTCTTCTTAAAAGAAAAGAAGGGGTGGAAACATGCTAAAAATCATACGATCCTTTTTTATCCTTGTATTATTTATGATTATTCTTGGTGGTGTTAAGTTAATTACAATGGAACCTTTCTGGATGAGTAAGAAAGATGAGCTTAATGTATTTGTCTATAGCGGTGTTTTTGATCTTGATATGATAGATAGATTTGAGGAACAAACTGGAATTAAAGTTAATCTTCACTTTTTTACCACTAATGAAGAGTTACTCACAAAATTACAATTTTCCAGCGGTAAGGGCTCTGGTGTAGATCTTTTGTTCCCTTGTGATTTTGGTTGTAAGATTCTTAATGATCGTGGATATCTTGCACCAATTGATAAATCAAAGCTTAACTTTGTAAATAGAATCTACCCATATCTTTTACATCAAGCCTTTGACCCTAACAACGATTTTTCTATCCCCTTTGTGTGGGAAGCTTATGGAATTGGCTACAACCCAGATATTATTAAAAAGGATAATGTTTCTTTAGATGATTTGTTTGATGAAAGGTATAAGAAAGTAACCACCCCTGATATTGTAGAATTAATAGATCTTGCCGCCTACCACCTCTATGGAGATATAGAGTCAATAAGTGAAAGGCAGGGAAAAGAGATCACAAAACTTTTAATAAAGCAGAAAGAAACCATGGAAGCTTATGCTGATTTTCGTGCAAAGGATCTTTTGTGCTCTAAGGCTGCAGATATTGCACTGTTAAAAACCTCATTTGTTACAAGCTTAAAAGAGGGAAGTGACTTGATTACATTCACCCTTCCAACTGATGCTATCTTTCTGTCCATTCAATGCGCTGTAATAAGTAATGAAACAAAAAATCACGAAAGCATTTATAAGTTTTTAAACTTTTTATATGACCCAAAAAATCTAGCGTTAACCACAGATCAATTCCCAAGCTATCCAGCATGTCCAGATGCTTTTGAACACACATCGGCTCATCACAAAGAATTTATAGACGCTATTGATGAAATACAGGATCGTAAAGAAGATATTAGATTTTTCTTAAACCTTGCAGAAATAAAGCAAATGCAAAAAATATTTATTGATGCAAAAACATAAAAAATCCTTCGCAGTGCTTACTTACGAAGGATTTTCCTTTACAAGTTACTTATTTAAAAGACTTCTTTTCTCTAATATATAGTCGACCACGTCACCAACTGTTCTAAGTGCCATAGCTTCATCTTCTTTTATCTCAAAATTAAGCTTTTCTTCAAAAGTCATGATTAGCTCTGTTTGATCTAAAGAGTCAGCATTTAAATCTTCTACAAAAGACTTATCTCTTGAAACTTCTGATTCCTCAACACCTAGTTGCTCTACAACTATTGCTATCACTTCCTTTTCAATTTCTCTTTCTATTTCATTCATTTTTTACCTTCTGTTTGTTTTTACATGTTTTTAAGATGTTAGTCCACCATCTACCACAAGCGTATGCCCAGTGATATAAGATGCTTGTTCACTTGCAAGAAATAATACAGCATCGGCAATTTCATGCACCCCAGCAAATCGTTGCATAGGGATCAACTCCTCACATTTTTTTCTATTTTCTTCGTTTAAAAAATCTACCATATCTGTATCAGTAAAGCCAGGAGCTACACAATTGACCGTCACACCCCGTCTTGCAAATTCTTTTGCAAGAACCTTGGTTAAACTAACAATGGCCCCCTTTGAGGCACCATAATGGGCCTGACCAGGATTGCCGCCCACCACTCCCCCTGCGATTGAAGAAATGTTTACTATACGAGCCCCCTTATTTTTAATAATATTTCTTGTAAATGCATAAGTCATATTATACACAGATTTAAGATTTGTTCCAATCACATGATCCCACTCATCTTCCTTAATCCGCATAAACAAGGAATTTTTTGAAACCCCTGCATTATTAATAAGAATATCGATAGACCCCCATTTTTCTAATAAAAGATCTGCAAACTCCTTTACTTTCTGATGATCGCTTACATCTACTGAATAAAAAGTAACATCACCCACTAAGCTTTTACAAACTTCACTCCCCCTATCTGGACATCTTCCTAAAATGGCAACACTTGCCCCTTCATTTAAAAAATGTTTTGCTATTTGTAAACCAATTCCTTTAGACCCACCAGTGATGACTACTTTTTTCGTTTCAAATCGTTTCATAAAGACCCTCTAAATCTTTAACATCTTCAATACAAATGACAGAATTTTGTATATTCATTTTTTTTGCAATAGGGCAAAGCTGAGATGGGCCTATTTCTATATAGTCTACATCCATTGTTTCCATCGTCAACATACAATCAAGCCATCTTGTTTGTTTTGAGACCCCACAGACAAGATTATCTCGTATTTCATCTGGATCACTAACTACAGCCCCATTCATATTCATTACAAACAAAATATCTGATGAAACAATTTTACAGCTCCTAGCAAAATAGGAAAGTTTTTGTTTAGCCTCTTCCATATAGTTAGTGTGGAATGCTCCAGCAACATTTAATGGTAATACCCTCTTTGCACCTAAATTTTTAAGCTCCACTTTTGCCCGTTCCATCTCTTCTAGCGTTCCACCAATCACAAGTTGACCTGGACTGTTGCAATTTGCTATTTGATAATGAGCTGGGATCTGCTTTTCTTCTAACCCAAAAACCGCACACATCCCTTGCTTTTCTTTCATTGTCGCCTGATGCATTAGTAGGCCGCGCTCTTTAATCAAAGGTAAAATATGATCAAAAGAGACTTTTTTAGCTGCATATAAAGCTCCATACTCCCCTAAGCTGAGTCCAGCTGTCACAAATGGCGTTATTTCAAGCTCTTTTTCTACAGCATGTAAAATGGCTACAGAGGTAACAAACAACGCAATTTGACAAAAATCTGTACGTTTTAACGCCTCCTCGTCAGAGGAAAAAATTTTTGAAATAATGGACATAGATAAAAGATCTTCAGCACTCTGAAACACCTCTTTAGATGGGAGATATTTATCATAAAACGATTTCCCCATAAAAGGCTTTTGCGCCCCCTGGCCAGGAAAAATAAAAGCCTTCTTCATTCCACCTTCTCCCTTTTCAAAATCATCGAACCCCAGGTAAATCCAGCGCCAAAAGCAGCTAATAAGATATGCTCACCTATGCCCCCGTTTGATTCCATGTATTCATCAAGACCTATTCCAACAGATGCAGCACAAGTATTTCCATATCTATCTACATTTTTGTGCACCTTTTCTTCGCTAAAAGAAAAACGTTTCAAGAGAGCATCACTAATCCTTTGATTTGCTTGATGCGGAATGAAATAATCAATTTGATCTTCTGAAAGAAAGGCATTTTCTAAGCAAGTCTTAATCGAAGCGCTCATCCTTTTCACCGCATGCCGAAATACTGTTGATCCATCCATTTTCATAAAAGGATGTCCTGATGGAACTTCAAGTGCTGCATGCATTTTCCCATCACATCCTAAATCAATTTCACCAATTTCAAAAGACATATTCGACGGTTTGCTACTTGAAAGTAACACACATGAGGCCCCATCACCAAATAAGACACAGGTGCTTCGATCCTTGTAATCAATTACAGAAGATACCTTTTCTGAAGCAATGACAAGAACATTGTTATATAAACCTGAAGAGATAAACCCTTTTGCAGAAGCTAAAGCAAAAACCATCCCACTGCACGCTGCTCCTAAATCAAAAGCAGGACATGTTGCATTTAATTTTTTTTGAATTAAGCAAGCAGTACTTGGAAATACATGATCTGGAGAAAGAGTTGCTACAATAATAAGATCAATATCATCTACCGTCTTACTTGCCTTTTCTAGCGCTTTTAAAGCCGCTTTTACCCCTAAATCTGAAGTGGTCTCACTATCTTCTGCAATACGACGCTCTTTTATCCCGGTTCTTGAAACAATCCACTCATCTGAGGTGTCAACCATCGCTTCCAAAAGCTTATTAGTTAAAACTTTTTCTGGTAAATACGATCCTGTAGATGTAATAAAAGTTTTAATTTGACTCATTTACCCACTTTCTTTCTAAATTATTTAACATTATACAATGTATGGGGCAAAAAGTTCACCAGATTTTTTTAACACTCAACACAAGATTCTGGAAATGATCCCATTAAAATAATTTATAAATGTATATTTTATTTTTAACTCAAATTGTGCAAGATGCCTATTGTTTTATCTTTATAATTTTTTATAACCTGATTCATTAAAGATATTGTGCATAGAAGAGCTTTGAACTAAAAACCAACTTGATGAATAAGAAAAAAGCCTCTAAACTTGTGTGATTCTCCTTTTAAAAAGGCACTCGATGAAATACCCAAAAGCATTAACCACATTAATTAGTAATCTTCAAAAACTTCCTGGAGTGGGGGCTAAAACTGCTGAAAGATATGGTTTTGACCTCATTTCTTGGTCTAAGGGGGATCTTGAGATATTTAGCCGCCATCTTTTTGATTTAAAAAATCAATTAGGCACATGTGATGTTTGTCATGCTCTTCTTGATAAAAGTGAGGATAAGCCATGCTTGTACTGCGATGAGGAAAAAAGGGATAAAACACACCTTTGTATATTATCCTCTCAAAAAGATCTATTTTCAGTGGAGGCAACCCACATGTTTCTTGGGATGTATCATATATTAGATGGACTGCTCTCCCCTACAAATAATTTTTCTTCAAAAAATCTACATTTAGATGCGCTTAAAGGCCGTATTAAAGAACTTGGAGTAAAAGAGATTATTCTTGCGTTAGATTCCACCTTAGAGGGGGATGCTACTTCTTTATTTTTAAAGAGGGAGTTAGAGGGGTTTGGGGTGAAAATTTCAAGACTTGCTCTTGGTATGCCAATAGGTAGCTGTTTGGATTTTATTGATGAGGGAACGCTTTCAAAAGCTTTATCAGAAAGAACTTTATTTTAATCAAGATTTTCTCTATCATTTGAAAAAAATTCTCAGACAAAGGCATTAAATGAAAACAACAATTTTAGCTGCTCTTCTCACCATCTCTTCTATGTTAATAGGTAATCCAATTATAGCAGATTCCTATGAAAATATGGATGTAGGTGGCGTCACTGTTGATGTGGTAAATGCCCCAAGAAGCTCTCAAGATAAGGATAATGATATATTAATTGAAATGCGTCTTAAAGCAGGTGATAAATTTAATCAGGTAGCCTTTGATAAAGATTTAAAATCTCTTTCTGAGAAATATCAAATTGTGAATCCTAAAATCACTCAAAAAGATGGTAAGCTTTACATCCACTTAGACATTACCTTGCGTCCGAAAATTGTAAAATTTATTGTTGAGGGATCAAAATATTCACAGAAGAAAATTTTAGAAAAAGGTGAGTTAAAGACTCCGATGGAGTACAATAGAGGCGAATTCTACAAGTCCATTACAGACATAAGAGACTGGCTTATCAAAAGAGGATATTTTAAAGCTGATGTCACTTATAAAATTGATGAGGTTCCAGGAACACTTGAGGCAATAGCTCATATCTACATCGATACAGGTCCTTTAGGACACATCGGCAAAATTCATTTGAATGGCTTTACGAGAAAAGAAGAAAAAGCTATCTATGGGATGATTAAATCATCTAAATTCAACATTCTTACCAATTGGCTCATCGGTAGCGGTGTCTTAAGAGATGATGATCTTGATAGAGATATCTCTTTAATCACTCACCATATTCAAAATGAGGGTTATATTGATGCAAAAGTTAAGATTGAAATTCTTACTGCACCCAATGATAAGCTAATTTTAGAGATCTCTCTTGATAGAGGTGAACTCTATCATGTAGGTACTATTAAAATAGAGGGTAATACCCTTGAAACTAAAGAAGCATTAGACAAGGCTATCACTATTAAGGGGGGGGATGTTTTCGAAACTGAAAAAGTCACTTCTTCACAAGAGGGAATAAAAGAACTTTACACTAAACAAGGTTATCTTGACACAAGCGTTAGTTATGAGCTTGTTCCTGCAGAAAACCACACTTACAACATCATCTACAACGTTGAAGAATCACAAAGATATAAAGTTGGTTTAATTGTTGTTTCCGGTAATAAGAGAACTCATAATAATGTAGTCTATAACAACATTGACATTAAACCGGGTGAAGTGTTTGATTCTACAAAAATGAAGCAGACTCAAAACCGCCTTCAGTCTACAGGGTATTTTAAAAATGTAAGCGTTTATGCTGTTAATAATGATGGATTAGATACTCCTGATGGGCAGTATAGAGATGTAGTGGTTGAACTTGAGGAAAATAGAACAGCAGCTGTTCATTTTAGTGCCGGTGCCAACTCTGCAACCAATATTTTTGGAGAACTTAGTTTAAGTGAGCAAAATTTTGATTTAAATGGGATTACACACTTTTGGACCGAGGGCTTAAAGAGCTTCAGGGGCGCAGGTCAGCACATGGATATTAAAGCAATGGTTGCTGCAAAAGAGTTAAGCACTTCTATTTCTTGGGTAAATCCTTATATTAATGACTCGCTTTGGCGCTTTGGAATCGATTTGCAAGCTAAAAAAGATGCTACAGTTGCCGATTACAACCTTTACACATTTGGTGGAAGCACAAGTGCCCTCTACCCTATTAACCCATTTTTTACAAGTGGTGTTAAATGGAGACTTAGGGATTCAATCATTAAAATCAATCCAAAAGTTCCAGAGACAACTGAAGGAGCGCTACAAACTATACCAGCTACCCCTGTGGTACGAGACCCTACTCTAGAGGAATTGAAAAATAATGGTATTGTCTCTGGTGGAGCACTTCTATTTGGTTATAATACAACAGATAATCCTTATGTGCCTCATAAAGGTTTACGATCAAGTTTCAGCGCAGAGTTTGCAGGCTTATTAAGAAATGCTAAAAATGTTAAAGACTTTCCATTTTTAAACTTTGGCTACACAAATTCTTATTATGTCCCTCTTTGGAAACATGCAACGTTTAAAATAAGGGGTGATCTACACTTTATCATTCCTCTTTTTCATGGAAAAAGCGAAGACTTTCCTATCACAGAAAAATTTCTTCTTGGAGGGGTTGGTACCGTTAGAGGTTATGCTCAAGGACAGTTAGGGCCTTATTATGGGGATGTACCAGGGTCGCCAACAGGGGGAATTTCTTCTGCTCTATTTTCTTTAGAAATTTTACAAAAAATCATAGCACCTCTTGATGTATTTGCTTTTTTTGATGCAGGTGTGGTATCAGAAAAGCGCTTTGGTTTCTCAAACACTTCATTTAGATTTAGTGATCTTACAAAACCAACAAGTCCATTTAAGACCACTGCTGGAGTTGGTATTAGGTTAAATCTTGGACAACCACTACCTTTTGTTTTTGGTTATGGATATCCTTTCAACCCTGATCCAATGCCGGCTGGTAACTCTGATAAAAATCCCCAAATTCAAAATGTGTTCTTCTCAATGTCTGGCCAGTTTTAATTGAATCATGCGCAACCAATCTAAAAGCTTCCTCTTACATGATGAGGCTTTTTTTTCTATGAATAATTTTGTAAAAATGTACAAAGTACTTGAAATCAAGTTCTTTTTATAGTAAAATTACCGTTGTATAAACAAACAAAGGATTAAAAATGAATCTTAATAAAAATCACTTCAGATATGTTGCTGTAGCATTTGCAATTTCAGCTTACCCACTTTTTGCTTCAGAAGCTTTGCAAAATTCAAATCAAGAACAAGTACAAATTGAAGAAGTAGCTCCAGCTCCAGTTGTTGAAGAAGTAGCTCCAGCTCCAGTTGTTGAAGAAGCAGCTAGTGCTGATTGCCCATGCCCTACATGCAACTAAGACTTTAACTTTTTACACGCAGATGACCTCACTTTCTAGATGAGGTCATTTGCATTTTATGATCTCACAACGCCTTTTACTAAGTAAAATAGAGATCTTGCATTAAACCTTTTATTATTGTATATTAGTCTATGTTTTAACCAATTTTAAGGATAAAGAATGTTTTTTAATAAAAGAAATTTATTGACATCTTGCGTAGTATTTACTATCGCAACAATGCCTCTTATGGCAAAGCAGTCTGCAGATACTGCAAGAATTGTTGACTTTGGCAAGTGTTACACAGACTCTCAGTATGGAAAAAGAGAGCAAGAAAACTTCACTTCGATGAAAAATCAAATGGAGGCTGCAATCAAAGAGCTTTCTGATCAAATGACTGAGGCAAGTGCAAAGCTTGATGATGAATTCACTCGTGATTCACTAAGCCCAGAGGCAGAGAAAAAGATCCAAGAAGAGATGCAGACACTATCTTCTGAACTACAACGCTATCAGCAGCAGTATTACTATATGCTTCAACAAGCAAATATGAAGACGATGAACATCATGGCTGACAAAATCAAAGAAGCTTCAGGCAATATTGCAAAGGAAAATCACTATTCTCTAATTGTAAACAAAGAACAGGTCTTTCATTGTACACCAGATTTAGAAATCACAGGCGAGGTAATTGTTAAGCTTGATGAAATGTTTAAGAAAGAGACTGAAAATATGGAAAAAGTAAAGACTGAACTTTCTAAAAAAGGTGCTGCTAAATAATGTTTGTTTCAAAGACCTTCACTTTAAAACAACTTGCCACTCTTTTATCTCTTGAATATAGCGGTAATGGATTAATAACAGTTTCAGGTGTTGGTAATTTGGAAGAGGCTAATCACAATGAGGTGACCTTTCTATCAAATGATCGGTACACCTCACTTTTAAAAAAAACCGGTGCAGGTATCATTTGTGTCGATAAAAAAACCGAGCGACAAATTGATAAAAACTATCTTATCTCAGATGACCCTTCCTTAACGTTTGAAGCAATTTGCGATCTATTACTACCAAATCATTTTAAAAGTGGATTTTCAAATATACACCCTTCTGCCTGTATTCATGAGTCTGCAATCATTGGAAATAACGCAGAAATTGGTCCTTATGTAGTAATTGATAGAGATGTAATAGTGGGAAATAATGTGGTGATTCGTCCCCATGTATATATCGGCCCAAAATGCACTATTGGGAATGATTGTATCATTCACTCAAATGTCAGTATAAGAGAGGATTCTCATTTAGGAAATAGGGTCATACTACAACCAGGTTGCGTGATTGGTAACTGTGGGTTCGGTTATTCATCGAATAAAAAAACAGGTGTCCATACAAAGACTAAGCAGCTTGGATCAACAATGTTAGAAGATGATGTTGAAATAGGTTCAAATTCTTGTGTAGACCGTTCAAGGTTTGAAAAGACCGTGGTAAAAAAAGGAACAAAGGTAGCAAACCTTTCCATTATTGGCCATAATTGTCAAATTGGTGAGCACAATTTAATTTTATCTCAAAGTGGATTGGCCGGATCGGTAAAAACCGGTAACCATGTAATCATTGCAGCTCAATGTGGAGTTGTAGGACATACTGAAATTGCAAGCGGTGTTAAGCTTATCGCAAGGTCGGCGACATCAAAATCGCTAACAACACCTAACGGTCACTATGGAGGAACCCCTGCTCAACCATTGCTCAAAGCTGTTGCTGAACTTGTAGCCATAAAAAAACTTCCAGAAGTGTTAAAAAAACTTAAAAAAGCAGAAAAATTTCTTGAGTCCTTTGAGTCCTCATAGGGAGAAAAACCTAAGGTTGTAAAGAATCTTTAGATCAGCTATCTTTAAGTATATAAATCTCCAAAGTATCCTAAAAAGCATAGGTTCCTAATGATAAAATACTTTATTAAATCAGGATTAAACTTCTCTGAAGTAGACGCTCCGAAGGTCAACTGTTTAATAAATGCACCTAATGCAAATTTAGACTCTGTTATCGAGATTGCCAAGCTTATTAGAATTGATTCTACTGAAATTACCGACTCATTAGACTTGATGGAAATTCCCCGTGTAGAGAAAATAAATAATTCTACATGTGTGATTTTTACAAGATTTCCAAATATGGAGGAAAGTGGAATTTACACCTCCCCTCTTACGATGGTGCTTTCTGAGGATTATTTTGTCACCATTTCCCCCTCAGGTTGTGAGTTAATTACAAGTGTTATCAACAATCCATCTGATCACAACCCTTCCAAACGAACTCAGTTCCTTCTTCACATTCTTTTACTCATTATACAAGGCTACACACGGGTGATCAAAAAAATTCGTACCGAAGTGGTCCTTTATGAAAAAGCCCTAACAAAGGTAAATGAACGCGCCATCACCGAACTTACACACAAAGAGGAAAACTTAAACCAATGTCTTAATGCGCTACAACCTTTAAAAACGGTTATTGAGGATTTACTCACCAACAAGTATATTAATTTAGAGGAAGATGATCAAGATCATTTAGAAGATATCCTTCTTGGGGCAGAGCAGGCAGAGGTTTTATGTGAATTAAGTATACGTATCATCGCCTCATTACGAAATTCTATTCAAGTATTAATGACAAATGAATTTAATGGCACCATTAAACTACTAACTGCCTTAACAATCATTTTAAATCTTCCAACAACTATTGCTAGCATCTATGGGATGAATGTTCATCTTCCCTTCCAAGATTCTAAATGGGCATTTGAGATTGTTATCTCATTTATTATTGCTTCATTCCTCGGAGCCTTCTACTTCTTTCAACGGCGACGTTGGCTCTAATATTGGTGCGTTAGGGGTAGCTATTGCAGGAAGAATCTGAACCGTTTTCATCAATGAAATCACCTCATCACAAAGAGCTAAGCGCTCAAGAAGAACTGGGAAATGTACAAGCATTTCCTTTGCCCTTATGATCCCACAACCTACTTTCTCACGTTCTATATCACTCTTAAGTTCAATTAATGACTCTTGATTCCCTTCCTTTCGAAGCTGAAGATACTTTCTAATTTTTAAAATAAGATTTTTTAAATTACTTCTCATTAAAGAAAGATGATGTAACTTCCTCTTCCTAATTAAATGTAGAGCCCTTTCACTATTTATCTCCCCACGAAGAAGTGACCTTAATACTTTATTGTATGTAACCTTTTGCATTTCTTTAGTAACACAATCATCTATTACTGGATCCGTAGAAAAAATAATATCCTTTGTAAATCGACTAAAAACCCCTTGAATAATAGTGAGCTTTGCTCCTTGTAATTGTTTCATCTCAGAATCTTCAAGATCTATTTTCTTAAGCCACATTAATACTTTCTCGTTTATTCCTTTGGAATAATAAATCTCCAATTGAATCATTCCCAAAAGATTAATCCTTGTTCCAGCAATAGCTACGATAGCAGGGGCCTCTAAATCCTCTAACACACCAGCTGTATTTTTACTCAGAGGGGTTAACCCCTCTAGTAAGGTTAGATCATGAGCTAAAGTGCTCATCAGCGAGTTTACATACTCTTTTGCATCAACAGATTCCACTTATTTTGACCTTTCAAATTTAGAAATCATTACTTTAAAGAATTTGTAAAAATTTGTCAAATAAAAATTATAATTTAACTTAGATGACTAAACTTACTGGGTTTTCAAGTAGTGATTTTATAGTAGTAAGAAATTGAGCTCCTTCAGCCCCATCAATTACTCTATGGTCCATCGATACTGAAATATTCATTACATGACCTGAGGTAATCTTTCCATCCACTGAAATAGCCATCTCGGAAATTCCACCCACCCCTAAAATCGCAGCTTGAGGGGGATTTATTACGGCTTGAAAGCTTGTGACTCCAAACATACCAAGATTAGATATTGTGAAAGATCCCCCCTGATATTCTCTCGGTTCTAGAGTGCCTTGTTTTGCCTTTAGGGCAAGTTTTTTTGCCTCAGCTGATATTTCTGATAAGCTCATATAATCAGCTTGCCATAATATTGGGGTGATCAGACCGTCAGGTACGCTTACAGCTAATGAAATATCAATTGTTTTGTACTGTATAAGGACATTTTTTGCTGAATCATACCCCATGTTAATATTTGGGTGTTTTTTAAGAGCAAGGGCGGCAGCTCTAACCACAAAATCGTTGAAGGTCACTTTTATCTCAAGATCCTTTAAATCAGATCGAAGAGCCATTATTTTTGTCATATTGACTGTTTGACTGATTACATAATGGGGAATAGTCATTTTTGAAGCTTGCAGTCTATCTCCAATGATCTTTCTTACAGGGGTAAGGGCTATTTCTTCAAAAGTTCCGTCAGGATAGAGGTAGGAGTCTCTTCTTGTTGAAATAGTTTCTTTAGCAGCAAGATCTAGATCTTTTGCAATAATTCTACCTGATGGCCCCGACCCTTTCACAGAGGAAATATTTAAACCCTTTTCAGAGGCAATTTTTTTCGCAAGAGGGCTTGCATGTAAGGAGGGTTTTACCATCGGTCTGATTTTGTCACGTGGTGGCGGTGGTGAAAAGGTCATCACATTCATTCCAGTTGATGGGGAAGCTTTTGTTTTTACAGCCTCGACCAACACCTCAGCTTCCTCCTTCTTTTTTTCCACAGCAGGGATAAGGGAAGAAATATCTTCGTCAGCAGTTTTAGTAATCACAGCAATAGGGGCATTAACTTTGGCCGATCCACCTTCTGGGGTAATAATCTTTCGAATATACCCGCCATCGATTGCTTGGAATTCAACCGTTGACTTATCTGTGGCAATTTCGCAAAGGGCATCACCATCTAACACCTTATCCCCTTCTTTCACAAGCCAAGAGGCAATAATCCCCTCTTCCATTGTAGGAGATAGCGCAGGCATAGTCACAATTATCGGCATACTCTCTCCATTATTTTACCCCTACCAAAATTTCTTCTATGGCAGCTTTAATTCTTCTTATATTAGGAATGGTCTCGGCCTCAAGTGGTGGTGAATATGGCAGTGGCGTTTCCATTTGACACACTCTTTTCACCGGTGCATCTAAATAATCTAAACAAAATTCCTGAATGATGGCAATCACCTCTGCTGAAACCCCTGCAAATTTATGTCCTTCTTCTACCACTACAGCACGGTGGGTTTTTTTTACAGAAGAAATAATTGTTCCCACATCTAAAGGTTTAATTGTGCAAAGATCAATTAATTCGATAAAGATTCCCTTCTTTTTATAATCTTCAACGACCTCTTTACAATAATAAATCATTCTACTGTAAGAGATAAGGGTTAGATGAATCCCCTCTTCTAAAATCTTTGCCTTTCCAATTTCCACTGTATAGTCATAGTCAGGAACCTCTCCCACCATATTATAAATCATCTCATTTTCTAAAAAAAAGACAGGATTATCATTTCGAATAGCTGCTTTTAGTAATCCTTTTGAATCGTAAGCATTTGATGGGGCCACCACAATACACCCCGGTAAATGAGCATAAAGTGGCTCAACGTTATGGGAGTGTTGGCAGGAAACCCTTGCAGCAGCTCCATTTGGACCTCTAAAGACAATGGGTACAGAAAACCGCCCGCCCGACATATAGTGAATTTTCATTGCGTTATTTACAATTTGATCAAAAGCTACAAAAGAAAAGTTAAAACTCATAAATTCAACAACTGGTCGAAGACCAGTAAGTGCTGCACCAATAGCAAGACCTGTGAACCCCCCTTCTGAGATCGGGGTGTCTATCACCCTTTTTGGGCCGTATTTATCAAGCATCCCCTTGGTAATTTTATAAGCGCCATTATATTCAGCCACTTCCTCGCCTAAGATAAAGACATTTTCATCTCGATCAAACTCTTCCTCTAACGCCTCACGTATTGCCTCTCTTATTGTGATCTTCCTCATTCTATGATCACCCCCTCTTCTAGTGTGTCGGTGCTTGGAAAATCTGCCTCTTCTGCAGCTTTTACAGCCTTCATTACAACCTCTTTTTGCGCCTGACTTCTTTGCTCAAATTCCTCCTCTGTAAAACCGCAATATCTTTTTAATAAGGAGGTGAAGTAAGGAATAGGATCTTGTTTTTTTATCTCTTCTAACTCTTCTTTTGTTCGATAAGTAGCCGCATCTGATATTGAATGCCCCTTAAATCTATGACAAAGCGCTTCAACCATCACTGGCTGACTTGTTTCAGTTACCTCATTTTTAATGTGCTTAAATAAATCATACACATCTGTAATTTTCATCCCATCAACAGTGTAAGACTTCATCCCATAAGCTTTTGCCATATTTGCAGCAATAGGTGGATTTGCAATTGTTCTTTCAAGCTGAGTTCCCATGCTCATTCTATTGTTTTCTACGACAAAAATACAAGGTAAAGACCAAAGTTTTGCTAAATTCATCGATTCATGTAAAGTTCCCTGTGGGACAGAACCATCGCCTCCAAAAACTACAGCTACTTCATCCTTTATCCCCCGATATTTAAGAGAAAATGCAAGACCTATTCCAAGGGGCCACTGCCCTCCAACAATTCCTGAACCGCCAAACATATTTTTTGTATACATATGCATCGATCCACCTCTACCTCCAGCATTTCCCGTCTTTTTCCCAAAAAGCTCAGCCATACCACTTTCTGCACTCATTCCAAGAAGAAGAGCTAGCGCATGACATCTATAAGTAGTTGCATATAAGTTGTTTTCTCTTCCTAGAGCAAAAGTGATGGCTGTTTGAATAGCTTCTTGACCAATGTAGGCATGGTAAAAGCCCCAAACCTTTCCTTGTTGGTAACTTTGCTCCCCTCTTGTCTCAAAATGTCGAATTAAAAGCATCTGATCAAGCATCTTTAATGAAAGATCCATACCCATCTCAGCAATCACTTTAGCTGTATCTGCTTTATAAATATCGACTTGATCGTAGTTGTTCTTATCAGTCATGCCCTAATCCAATAAACATTTATTATATTAACTTTACCCTTATCAGCAAAGCTTTTCTTTTACTATCTGAAAATAACAAATTTCAGTATAATTTTTTTGTATGGGAAGAAAAGCGATATACTACGATACAGAAACTACAGGGCTTAAACCAGGTAGTGATAGAATTATTGAGATTGCAGCCTATGATGCTTTTAATAACACTTCTTTTTGCAGTTTTGTCAATCCAGGCATGCCCATCCCAGAAGAGTCGGTGAAGATTACTGGCATAACAGATGAACTAGTTAAAGACGCCCCAACTTTTAAAGAGGTAGCTGGTATGTTTACTGAGTTTTGTAAAGGTGAGGTGGTTTTAATCGCCCATAATAACGATAATTTTGATAAACTTTTTCTCGAGGCTGAATTTAAAAGAGCAGAAGTCCCCCTCCCTAGATATCCTTATATAGACACCCTTAAATGGGCTAAAAAATACAGATCTGACCTTCCTAAATTTTCGCTTCAATATTTACGAGAAATCTATGGGGTTAAGGAAAATAATGCCCATCGCGCCCTGGATGATGTGATGGTGATGAAACAAGTCTTTGAAGCTATGACAGAAGACCTTACCCTGGAAGAAATCTTCTCCCTGTTAAATAAAAAAAGTGGACCTATTACACAAATGCCTTTTGGAAAACATAGAGGTGTACCTCTTTCCAAAGTTCCAAAAAGCTACCTTATGTGGCTTTCTAAATCTGGCGCTTTGGATAAAGAGGACAATGAAGAGTTAAAAGAGACCCTTTCCTCCCTTGCCCTTATTTAAAGTGAGAAGGAGGAAGATGTACAGGTTTTTGGGGCATAACCTCACTTAATTTCCTCGTCCTATCTCCAAGTGGAAGGGTAAAATGTGCATCACATTTCCATCTATCAATTCTAAACCCGTCATCTCTCATTTCTTCAGACGAAAGTTTACCATAGCGCCCATCAACATATAAAACTATATACTATTTAAAACAATGTAAAACTAGTTTGGTAAAGGCTCTAATTTTGAAGCTTCCCACATGGCTGCAAATGCAGGCGCTTTTACCATCACCTCACCTAGGGTACCAAAAGCTTTAATCTTTCCATGTTCCAGAAAAAGTATTTTATCTGCATGTTGAATGGTCGATAGGCGGTGGGCAACAATGATTTGTGTCACCTCCCCTTTTAGATCTGAAAGGCCCTTGGAAATCAAAGATTCACTTACAGCATCAAGAGATGAAGTTGCCTCATCAAGAAGTAGTACCGGAGCATTACGTAATAAAGCTCTTGCTAACGCAAGTCTTTGCTTTTGCCCCCCAGAAAGATTTTTTCCCATCTCTTCAATCATCGTATCATAACCAGATTCAAGTGACATAATAAACTCATGAATGCACGCTTTTTTAGCCATTTCAATTATTTTTTCTTCACTGACATCTTCATTAAAGATAAGATTAGCCCTGACTGTGTCGTTAAAGAAAAAGGGCTCTTGAGCAACAAGAGCAAATTGTTTTCTTAATGAGGTAAGTAAAGTATCTTTTACATCTCTTCCATCGATAAGTATTAACCCAGAATCCACCTCGTATAATTTAGAAAAAAGCTTTAAAAGAGTAGATTTACCTGAACCGGTAGACCCTGTGATGGCAAGAACATCTCCCTTGTTAACCTCAAAAGAGATATTTTCAAGCACAGGCTGCTCAAGATAAGAAAATGTGACGTTATCAAAAATGATTGAGCGAGAAAATCTAGAAATCGCCTCTTTATGCTCTGCTTTATCCTCTGAAGGCTCTTGCATAATATCAAAAAGCCTAGTTGCTGCAACCACCCCTTTTTGAACACTTGCATTCTCCTCAGAAAACTGTTTAAATGGGCCATAAAGCATATGAAGCACTCCACAATACACAATCATATCCGGAAGTGTAAGTTTTAAAACATGCATTCCCACCCCAAAAATTGTTAATAGCAAGAGGGTCATCACAAAATGGGTAATGGGTCTTGTCATCGTATCATACCCTCCAATCCTTTCATCGAAAAAGACCATACGGGCATTTTCATACTCATATTTTCCTCTTGAATAGCTTTCCAATTGATACGATTTTATAGTAAAAATTCCAGATAAATGATTAATAATAACGGAGGTAAATGAATCTTGCCTTCTTTGCATAGAAACTGTGACCCTTCGAATTTTCTTTGTAATCCATCTTAGGGGGAAAATGATTGCAGGTCCTGCTAAAAATATGAGCAGAGTTAATCTCCATGAAAGAAGTAAGCAGATTGAAAGGGTTGATATCACAACAAACGGCATGTGAATATAATTTATCACAAACGAGTTAAGGGATAATGAAATTTGATTTGCATCAGTTATGACTCTTGTGGAAAGCTTACCCCTGTCATAGGTTGAGAAAAAAGAAAGCGGGAGTGTTTGAATATGAGCAAAGCATTGATTTCTTAAATCTCTACAAATTCTTATGGCTAAAATTTTTGTTAGATATTTATTCATAAATAAAAAAACCGCTTTACAAAAGCCTACAACTAGAAAAATAGAAACAATTGTTTTAAATGAACCTAAATTCAAACCCAAAGCATCCTGAGCTAACGTTATTAACTGAGTAAGCTTTTCATTTTTCATTTCAGCTGATGGACTACCAGTTTTTGCAACTGCACCAAAAGCCATCACCTCAAGTTGATTAAACACTGTTAGAAAAGTTAACGATAACAATGAAGAAAGGAACAAAAGGGTATGATTCTTAACCCGTAAAAGAGCTCTAAAGAAAATTTTCATAGGTACATAGTAGCAGAAAAACGATTAAATAGAGCGATATTTATTATAACGATTTTCGATAAGCTCTGATATAGTAAATTCCTTAAGAGTTTGAATCTGATGAAACATCTCTTTCTTAATGGAAGAAAAGACAGTAGAAGTATTTTCATGAAACCCCCCATCACCCTCATAGATAATGGTATCAATCATCTTAAATTCAAGCAAATCTTCTGCATGAATTTTTAAATAGTGCGCAATTAAGGCGCTTTTTCTCGCATCCTTTAATAAAATAGAGGCACACCCCTCTGGCGATATTACGCTATAATAGGCATGTTCAAGCATAATGATTTTATCAGCAACCCCAATTCCTAAAGCACCACCTGAACATCCTTCCCCAAGTACTAAAGAAATAATTGGTGTTTTCAAACCACTCATCTCATAGAGATTGTCAGCAATAGATCTTGCCTGTCCACGCTTTTCAGCATCCAACCCCGGAAAAGCACCTGGTGTATCAATAATAGTAATTACAGGTAAATCAAACCTTTCTGCAAGCTTCATCACTCGTAACGCTTTTCTATACCCCTCAGGAGTCATCATACCGAAATTTCTTTCTGCCTGCTCTTTTGAATCAGAGCCCTTCTGCTGAGCGATAAAAATGCATCTCTCATCGTCTAATTCGCCAACCCCACAAATGACAGCAGGATCATCGCCGAAGGTTCTATCGCCATGTAATTCTTGAAAAGATGAGGTAATTGCTTTTATGACATCTAATCCTTTAGGACGTTTAGGATGTCTTGAAAGTTTTACCCGATCCATCGAATCAAGACTTTTTAGTTCAGTTACCCCGGATAAAATCGTTACTCCCCCTTTCTTTGACAATTTTAATGAATGTAGGTTTTGTGATGATGATAGCAAATAGCTCATTCATATCACGTTCAGTTAATCGAATGCAGCCATCACTACTATATTTACCTAAGCAGGATAAATCCTCCACAAATTCATCGGTTGTACCATTGCGTACAAAAGGCAGACCATGTAATCCATAGCCTTTAGCATTATCTGTACAATCTGCCACCTCTTCCCCAAATGGTATCCAACGTTTACCAAACACCTCAATCATATGAGTCTTTTTATTCTGATAATAGTTTTCTACCCCTTCTTTATAAATCGCAATTTTCTCACCTAATTTAAAAGTTCCAAGAGGGGTTAAACAACCTGATGGAGAGTATTCATCCTTTCTACCAACGCCGATTGGATAAGATCGAATAAGCACCTGCTCATTTGTTTCTTTATCAAGATAAGAAAAGTCAAGAGTACATTTGGATAGATCGGCAAGTAAATGAAATTCAATATCTTTTTCTGGATCAATTACATTAAATGTGGCGCCAGATGAAACGTTTTGAGAGACATAATCTTCCTTTCCATTGAGACTTCTTGCAATAAAATGTCTTGAAGTTTGGTAGTAACTGGCATAATCTGCAATCCAAGCAGGTCTTCCCTTAAGCCAAGGAACTCTACTTGAATAAGTGATGGTTTTAATAAACGGAAACTTATCCACCCCTTTAGAAAAAAATCGCCTGATTTGATTTACTTCGGCATTAGTTTCTTCGTTTTCAGTTTTTTTTCCAGTAGAAATCTGCTTTTTTTGAATAGGAGGTGCTGCTACAACCTCAATTTCTAATTCCTCCTTCTCTTTAGTAAAATAAGCAAATGACCCTGCTAATAAAACGGTTAACGAAAGATATAAGATCATCCTTTTTGAAAGCACGAAGAAAACCTCTTTTTAAATCAATTCTATTAGAAATGAAAATGAATGTAAACAAAAAATCCCATGGATAAATTAGAGTTTAATTTGTTTTAATTTATCTTGTATTAGATCAAGCAAAAGGTTTTCGATCTTTGTATGCAAATTGTTGGCTTCTTTTATGAATCTACGAGATTTTGATTTTTCGCCGATAGAAATTAACTCTTCAATAGATTGTATCACGTCTAAAGGCACCTTCTTTTTATCAATCTCATTAAATTTTGATTTTAAAAAATCTAGCACAACTTGAGAAATCCCACCACATAGGATGACATTACGTAGGAATACATCTGCAATAATTTGTAAATACAAGGGAATCTTAAAAACTTCTTTTAATTCATTTTCAAGTTTCTCACTTTCTGCTTTAAACTTAGGATTTTTTCCTAAAGCTGATAGCCTTAGGGCTTCATAGCATAAACTTTTTTCCAAAGAATTATTTGGGTTAATGATAGAGGCATGAAATAATTGCATTTGAGATCCTTCAAAACTCTCCTGAATACAATGGATGATGTTTTCTACTTGCGAAGACTTATTTGAGAAAACCTTAAAAACAGAGGGGTAGGGGGTAGCTTTCTTTAGTAGTGACCTAGCCAAAGAATGTTTCCATTCCATCGTTTCATATAGGGGTAATTTACTAAATAGAAGTGCCTCATTAAGAGATTGATCCCCAGTTGTTAGCACAGGGGCTTCTGATACAGCTAATAAATCTCTTATTTGGGGATTGGTAAATTGAAATAGATTAATAATTCTAAGAACCTTCCCCATTCCATCATGAGAAATATTTTCTGAAAATGTTCCCCCTGAATGAATAATCTCTATGCGCCCAATGTTTGCTCTTTCTAGTATCTGTTTGTCATATCTACATTTTGTATGCCATACAGACCCATCAAAAAAATCTTCCATTCTCCATGGTAAAATGATATCTATATTTAATTTTTCCTCTTTATTCAAAAGAGCAATAGTTCGAACAAATTCCTCCATAGTTTCATCTCTGTGGGCGTAACCAAAGAAAAGATTAGTTGAATCTAGATAATCTTTGCCGCTTCTATCTTTGAGGATTGGATCTAATTTTTCGGGGTAATTTATTGCCATTGCATTTAATTTTTCAGCCTTCTCTTCTTTTGAAAGGGGTTTAATTAATCCATTTTCTGTAAAAATCCCTAATTCGCCCACCCCCATCCCAGATTTAATCGGAAGATTATCCATGTATCTATCTATATCAAAAGCCACATTACCAGAAAAAACCTGCCACCCCAAAGCTTTGCCTATAATTTCCATTAAGCTATATTTAATGATAGGATTGTCCATTTTTTCAAGATTTTGATTCCCTCCATATTCATAAATTTTTTCAAAAGGGACATCAAGTGGTTTTACTAGGGTATCAATTACTTTTTCATCAGGAATTGTTGGAGCAATAATAACGCAATCTGGCTTAAAGTCGCTTTCCTCACTATCTGGGGTTAATATCTCAATATCTTCCATGT
>Ga0172367_10002802_pt1 | contig 23388 bp, 22 predicted proteins | sample Lak10m_FD_114542 | JGI IMG/M metagenome (GOLD analysis project Ga0172367, IMG submission 114542) | Freshwater microbial communities from Kabuno Bay, South-Kivu, Congo - kab_022012_10m | ecosystem: Environmental > Aquatic > Freshwater > Lake | place: Democratic Republic of the Congo: South-Kivu... | reverse complement strand
TTAAGTTGACATGATACCGCTTTGTCTTGATAATTGCGCCCCTCATGGGAGATTAGCTCAGTTGGTAGAGCAGCGGACTCTTAATCCGTTTGTCCGGGGTTCGAACCCCCGATCTCCCACCAAGAATTCTTGTTTTTAATTAAATGGTTACTTGAAAAAGTAGCCATTTTTTTCGTCCAAAATTTCAATACATACCTGATGTGTGGTTTTTAGTGTCAATTCTTTTGACGGTAAGTCTGTCGGGATTCACGACAATTCGAAATTTCGACTTACTTTACTAGTATCGGTATTATCCAATTAGATCTTCGAATTCATCAGGAACTAGCTCAGAAAGCTTTATTGTATCGCTAGATGGTTTCAAGTGAGCGTCTAATTCCTTGATGTTAATTTTTAGCGGCATTTGTGTTGCTACACCACTAAATATGCAGGTCCCTGTAGGTAATGTAGGAATCGATTCTTCCGTTAGTTTATCTATATATGAAACAGCACTTGCGATAGTTGCAAGATCTTTCTGATTTATCAGTCGGTGTATGAAGTAGTTATGTGCCTGAGATGTTATTGTTGGTGATATGTCGTTGGGTCTTTGGCTCGATATGGTTACAAAAGTCCCAAATTTTCTGCCTTCTTTAATAATTTCTTCAAATGTCTCGAGTCTGTAATCCTTCCAATTTTCAGCTTCTCTGAAAGACTCATTTGATAGGATGTTGTGTGCTTCATCAATTATCAACGTTAAAGATTTTTCTGAGGTTTCATTTTTTTGATCCGAATATAGTTTTTTAGATAAAAGAAGAGGTATTGTCTTCTTCATTGCTAGGTTCACATCATTCAAATTTATTACCGCGAAATTAGTACTCCAAAACTCGTTTTCATTACCGGTATCGAAGAGCTTTTTGATGTCATCTTTTTTACTTTTCAATTTATTTATTGCTGGTGCAATATGTTCATTCTGAGCGCGGTTATTCAGAACGTCGTATATTAATTGCAAATATAGGAAATGTATTATTTGGGAAATAATATCCTCAGGCACTTCATATCGATCTGCTTGTAAATAGATCTTGGTAGTTAGAATAAGTTGGGGTTGTGAACCAAGAAAGCTGTTGGATGAACCTCGGATTTTGAACTCCGATGAGATGTTATGCCAGTCCAAATCTTCATCTAGTTGGATCATATTCCCTAGCGCATCTAACTTAGGCAAGACTTCTCCAAGATAGTCTATAAGGAGGTAGGCTTTAATCTTTTCGCTCATGCCTAAAATGGATTTAATCTGCGCTTTAAGAATATTTTTTATGTGATCTGCTGGATTATTGTCGCTAAAGACTTTTTTATAGAAATTGAGAGCACGACTCAGAAAAGGCTTTTGAGTTTTTTCAGTTGCGTCAGAGAGTATTGAAAGTATCTCAACATCAATTAGGCTTTCACGACTAATTGGAAGCCTGTCGCCCTGGTCGTTATGAGTGTTTAAATTAAAAACCCTTTTTTCACGAGTTATGCAGCTTGGATCGGTATATTCACCATTAAAATCGAAAAGAACAAATTTGGTATTTTGTTTAAATTTTTCAGCATTTCGAAGTTTAAGAACAGAGTAAAGTTCTTGATACATGATTGCGAGAGTGTTTGACTTTCCGCTTCCAGTATTGCCAAAGATAGCGATATGACTATTGAATAAGCCATCTATAGGAAATTTTATGTCTATGTCATCGTTGTCACTAGTCGCGATATTTATAGAGGGTTTGTCTTTGTCTACGAGATTGTGTATTCGATGAATATTTTTCTCGGTGACTAGATACGCTTCGTTCCCTATCAACGGTAATTCTTTAGTTCCGCCTATGAATTTACCATTTCTACTGATGTACCCAAAAAGAGATACACTTAACGTTCTGCTGTTCTGATTTGTATGTTCTAGGTCAGATGGGCGTGTGAGATCCCTTTCTATCTTCTCTCCATCAACTTTGCCTATAATACTTAAAAACCCTTTTCTGATCTCTATAAAGCTATTAACAGATATATTTTTCAGAATTCCACCATCAAAAAATATGTCTGAAAGATTTTTGTTTTTATCAACAGTTATGAATACTCTGCGACCATTAACTTCGGTTACCTCGCCGACTCTCAATACAGCATCTTTAGTTAGATCGAAAGAGTCCATTTGCTAAGCCTCGGAATGCTCGAAAATATTCAAAAAACTGTTGAATGTGCTGAAATCTATTACGCTATCGATATCATTAAAAATTACTTCTACATTTGCATATCCATCAAATTTCTTAGTGAATTCGCCAGCTGCAGTTTGGTTGTAAGCAAATATTAAAATTTTTAATGTTGGATTTTTTAATGCCCTCTTTGTGATGTCGTATATATGCTCATCTGCAAATGAGAAGCCAAATACAATTAAAAAAGTATTTTCTTTATCGAGTTCATTTGCGTACAAGCGAAGTAAGTCATAGTAAATTCTGTCTAATATTGTTTCCCTAAATTTACCTTTTTGAGGAAGAATTAATGAGAATTTTTCTGAATAGCTTTTTAATTCAACTAAATCATCTTCATTAACAATCTCTTTGAACTGTGTAGGGAAAAAGACTATTTGGTTGGATTTCTTTTTCCAACTGAGTGACCCGTGAATTTTTATTAAATTGATTGTTGGAATTTCAACTTTATAGTTGTAGTTATTACCATTGTTGAATGTAGTATTGAAAAAGTTGGTTGATGAAAAATAACTAACTCCTTTCAAGTTTAGATTTCGTGAAAATCCATCATTAAATTTCAGTGTATGAAAATCTTCAGAGCATTGCTCAAAAAATAAATCGTAGTTTGTGGTAAAAATGTTGGCCTGTTTTGGCAGTATGTTAACTTTCCTGCGGTTTAGGATTTCCTGAAGAGCTTCAATAAATTTTTTATAGTTAGATTTTGTAGAATCTAGATTCGTTTGTCTTATTTGGAGATCTGAATCAGACTCCCCAGTTTGTAATAATAAAGGTTTGTCAGAAATGAGAGCATCATTGGATGCTCTCATGCTAGATAAAAATTTATATATAAGCTTGTAAGCATCTAATTCACTTCCTGACTCAAAACAATCTTGTATTTCTGTCTCTATTGACCCAGCGACTTTGATAGCTGGCATGGATGCTCCGGACCCAATCAGGAAATTTATGTTTCCAGACTGGAAGGCTCTGATTAAAGTTGTTTTTAACTCATCAGAATTTTTATCGATTGATATATCTGTAAGTTTTGCCATTTTTTTACCATTATTCATTGTGACAATTACTTCATTCTAGCCCTTTGTGTTACTTGAGTGCTAGTACAAGTGAAATATCCCATTTGTATCGGTTGTCCATTATTTCAAAAGACCATAAATTAGCCCTATATGGGCAAAATGCTTTCTCCCACCACACACGTCTTAATGAACAGAGAGCTTGTGCTCTATAAGTCGCCACGAAGTTTAGTTTGGCAGTGCCGCTATAAGGTTGATCATAAGTGGCTTCGAGCCAGTACCCTTGAATATAAGTTTGACTTAGCCTGCACTAAAGCCAAAGAGCTTTTAATAGAAGCTGAGATTCGTAAACGCTCAAACATCCCAGTCGTTACCCGTAGGTTTAAGGACATTGCCATTCTTGCTGTTCAACGTATGCAGCAAGAAAAACGAGCTGGCACAGGTAAAGTTATCTATAACGATTACATGATTGTCATAGAGCGTTATCTAATCCCATTCTTTGGCAGTCGCATGATCACTAATATCGACTATCAGGCCTTGGATGAATTTGATGAGTGGAGATTGGATAATATGAAAAAGCCACCTACCCAAAGCACCATAATGACCCATAACGCAGCCTTAAATAGGGTATTGGATGAAGCTGTGATGCGTGGTTATTTAAATGACATCACAAGGCCTAAGTTGGAAGCCAAAGGCAAGTCGGGAGATCGTAGACCTGCTTTTGATCTGGAAGAGGTCAAGCGATTAATTCGAGCCTTTGAAGGATGGCCAGAGCGAGGTAAAAGTCAGCATCTTATTGAATGCCGTTTTCTCCTTCGTGATTATGTATTTTGTTTGTTGGATACAGGTGCAAGGCCAGGGATTGAGCTATTCGGCATGAAGTGGCGACAAATTGAATTTGCCGTGGATTTTAGATCAGTTGTCATGCGAGTTAGTGGTAAGACAGGTGCTAGACAAATATTAGGCATGGAGCGAACGGTAATCGCTTTGAAAGCTATTGCTGATAGAAATTACAGTGTCAAAACTATTGACGCTCTAATTGCCCTCACAAAAACATCTACTGAATTTATTTTTAGAACATCGACCAAGATCAATCCTATTGGCAGTTTTCAGAGGACATTCTCAATTTTCCTAAAGGAGAATAATCTGCTTGTAGATCCTAAGACTGAGCAGAAGAGGGTATTTTATAGCCTAAGACATACCTACGCTACACTCGCTCTTACTCATGATAATGTTCCCATCCACACACTAGCTAGGCAGATGGGAACAAGTGTCTTAATGATTGAAAAACACTATTCTCACTTAAGCGTTATTCAAGCGATTGATCAGCTTCGGGGGGAGAAGACTAGGGGGCTGTTGGGGAGTTAGATTGACCGAACATTTGCTTTGAAAGTTTGTGCTAGTTTTTATAGTATGGCCGACTAGAATAGACAATTAACCGGATCTAATCTAAACTCATCAAGGTCATAAAAATCCTAACTTATTCGAATACTTAGAAAAATAAAGGTAAAAATTTAAAATGAAATCTAGCAGTGTTTTATCACCGATTGTTATTTCATTGGGATTTATTAGTTTTAATTTATCTGCTGAGGAACTTCATGACTGGAGTGGGCCGTATGTAGGTGGGTTGATAGGATATTCTAAGACTAAAGCCTCAGAAAAAGTTGGGTCAGGTGTATTTACAGGGGATGTCTACAGTTCCATAAATAGTCTGAATTGGAGTATTCCATCTCCCGGAACTGGAGTATCTAGAAGCTTTGATTTACCTTTATTTCCAATTGATTCCTCTCAAAATGAAGGAAACCTTCAAGGTTCAGTATTGATCGGCAAAAATATCCAGAATGATCACATTGTATTCGGTGGGGAATTTAGAGCATCATTTGGGAATTTTGGAGCTTCTTCAAATGCGATTAATTCTGGGGGTGGAAGCGTAACTGGTTATGACCATGAGGGGCTTACGCCAAGCATACTTCAACTAACTAATGTTAATGGCGTTATTAGCGGGCTTCCAATAACATTAACTCGTTCAATGGGAGAGTTTACTGCTAATTATGAACAGCAAATTTCCCAAAAAAATGAGGTTAAATTTGACAATAATTTTTCGTTAATTGGGCGCTTAGGATATGCCGAGGGACCTAGACTGTGGTATTTTTTAGCTGGGCTGAATTTTGCAAATGTTAAGGGTAAAACCAATACAACAATTGTTGAATCAGCAAGCGGCACGTTAACTCAATCAAATTATTTAAATAATAATGTTCTTACTAATAACTTCAATGGCTCACAGACTTATGTTTTTTCAGGTGACCGTAGTAAAAACATGATGGGATACACCATTGGAGGTGGGCTCGAGTGGGCAATTGATGAGAAGTTAATTCTCAGAGTTGAGGGCGAATATCATGATTTGGGGACCTTAAATATTACAGGTACGTCTACTCAATCTTCTTTCTCGTATAACGTCAAACAAGAAATCACTGGCTATAGCTTAGCTACTGGATTGATATATCGATTTTGATAAATTGATATGGGTTATCCATTCAAGATGTTTACTAACAGTAGTCAAAATCATTTAAATTCAACTGCATTCAGCAAAGAACCGTTTACTTTTTTGGAGTCAGCTGTTCATAATGACCTAGCAAGTATTTTAGAGATTGGGCTTATTGAAAATGGAGATAGATTGGCGCGTGAAGTCTGGCAACAATCCCAACTTCAAAATGTGCTTCATTATGCTTATTCAAATTCTTCATTTTGGCGAGCTAGAATTCCCAGAACACTTCCTAAGGTTAATCCACTTAAGGGCTTACAAAAGCTAACAAGAAATGATGTGATCTTACAGGTAACAACTGAAGGTTCATTATTTAAAGAAGGTAGCGGATCAAACATTCAAAGTTATGCATCTTCAGGTTCAACTGGTACTCCAGTTAAAGTTCATGGTTGTTTGCAAAATGCGCGTTATAACGGACTAAGAAGCTTGGCTCAGTATTTTATTGAGAACCGTGAATTAGTTCACAACAGAACATTTATTAAACCAGCAGATGGAGATTTATCTTCAAATGTTCAGCAAACTCTAAAAGTCGAGCGATTTGATGGGTGGCTGGGAGACTTGGGCAAATTATATGTCTCTGGCAGTTATAAGATCATTCACTATAACGGTGATGAAAAAGCCCTGATTGAAGAAATTAAACGAGACAAAATTGGATATCTCGCTTGTTTGAGCTCACATATGGATATTTTGCTTAAGTACTTTGAGCCATCTAAGTTAATGGAACAAGGAATGCATATGTGGCTTCATCATTCAGACAATATTAATCCTCTCCAGCGGGAAAAATTAATGGGTGTTGGGATTGATACAAGATCTGGATATTCATGCTCTGAGGCGGGCCCTATTGCTGTGGAATGTACAAATAATCCTGGTTTTTATCATGTTGCTCATAGCAACGTTATTGTAGAGGTTGATTATGAAGAAAGTGCTTTAGTAGATGACGAAAAGCTAGGGCGTGTATTAGTGACTCATCTTCACTCTTACGCAACCCCTTTAATTCGTTATGAAGTTGGAGATTTCGCAAAAATTCATCCAATATGCCCCTGTGGACATGATGGCACTACGTTGTCACATATATATGGAAGGAAGAAGTATTTTCTTAAGACTAGTGAAGGTCAGTTGATGCCATTTCCTTTATTTTCAAAACCATTTTTAGATGTGACAAGTTTCACTGAGTTTTTTGTTTATCAGCCCAACGTATCAAGTATTGTTGTTGAGTTAGGTGGAAGAGATACAATCAGTGAAGAAGAATTAATCAGAATTAAAAACTTCATCGGTAATTTATCTGAGCATAAATTCGATGTTTCTGTTGTGGCAAAGCCTTTTATTAATTGGTCTAAAAATCCAAAAAGACTTCCATTTATCAGTTTTGTCAGTTAGTAGTTTTCAGATACTAAATTTTCAGTTTCTTATCCCAAGCATTTACCTTCTTAATCCTCTGTTGCAATTCCACAAAGTCAAAAGTTTTGACGCTTGTCGGCTGTATGCTGGGAAACAGCCCTTGAGCTGCGTTCTCAGCAATGGTTAATGTATCTCTCATTAATCGACTAGCCATGATGGTCAGTAGCCTTCTAGAGTCAGCCCCTTTGGCATCTCGCTTTGTTGCATTAGGATCAAGCTTGCCATGGTTAATACTAATCTTTGCTCTTGTAGCGACACGCCATAAAGCATCATCAGGCTTTGCTGCCTGCATTGTCACTAAGCGAAGTCCAGCTAACAATCTTCTATATCGCATCTTATTGGTTTCAAGTGGATATAGAGGCTGGGGTTTATATGTAGGTGTTTGGACTGCTTCATCCAAGAGTCTTTTTAATTGACGCATGATGACTGTGCGCTTTTGTCCTAATGGAATACTCACTAACAATGAATCAGGTTGTCCTTGTTGGCTGTAGTTGCCATTGATGTAATTTTCAAGATCTTTAGCACTAGCCAAGGAAACATTAACAGTTGAATTGTTATGATCTAAGCGAGAGACTTTTTCTGATTTGGGCTTAGCGGTTTCAATACCAAATAATTTCAAACCATTTCTTAACCACCAGTCTCGATACAGAACCTCATCGACATTACCTATATCAGTATAGGTTTTCCATACACGTTCTGCCCAGTCACGATCGCCCAATTTCTCCGCTAGCTCACTTTCATTTTTACATTCATTCGCTAGTGCGTAGCTAGGACTAATTCGTAGATATTCGAACAACATTTGGAAGCGCCAATCCTGCTCAGCATGAATCTTCTTTTTGCTGAAATCTCCGCTTCTCAGCTTCCAAGGTGCCTTTTTTGGTTCATTTTGCATTGAAATATGTTAACTGAAATGATTTTAATAATCCAGTTTGTATTTTCATTTTAGTTAGGTCTGTATGGTCGAACCTACGTAATACATGTCGTGTTGCGTTAACTTAAAGGAAACGAAAATGACACAAGCAACAATGGAAAAAGATGTAACGACTGCTAACCAAACGGCAGTTGATAAAAAAGTAACAATCACTGTGCCAAATAAAGCCACTGTCAAAACAATTGACGCTGAGGTATTAGATATCGCCAACTTGTTTTCAATTGGTGCGAAGAACGGTTTAGAAATTCGCCCAAGTGATAAGAAAGAACAAGATAAGGAAGTGGTTGATGCACTTAAGGCAGGTGATGCGCTTTCGGTGAAGAATGAGCTTTATCACAAAGAGTATGTAGTGCGTGGCAATCAAGCACTCTATGAATTGTTAGCTGACATCTACGCATTAGCACTCAAGATCAATATGAGTGTGAGCAAAGCAAACATCTTAGATGCCATGCGTAAGAAGTTAAAAGATCGTGATATCAAAACACAGTTCAACACACCTGCAATGACCACAGTGATTAAGTACGTGGTGGGCTCTGATCGTGCCACTGCTTCTAATTATAGCCGTGTGCTTAGTGTAGCGATGGAAGAGAACCTAGCACCAAATGAATTGGCTGCTTACATCTCACGTCGTGGAGGCATTAGTCAGATTCATGGCTTAGAAGCAACCATAGAGGCTAAGAAGCTAGGCGAGAAAGAAAACAAAGAGCGCTTAGATATCTTACGTGAGTATTACTCATTGTCGCGTTTTACCAGTACTGAGAAGTTTACTTTTGGTGGTGAAACATTGCAGCACAACAGTGAGAAACAAGGGGACGCTGAAGCCGCTACCTTTGCATTCTTTATGACGACATATGATGAAGCTAAAGACGAGTACACCGTAATTAGTGCGCACGATCTTGGTAAGACTTATGAAGATGCCTTACTCCGTACCTTATTCAAAGGCGCTACTAATGATTTAAATCTTTTGCGTAAAGGGCTACGTCGTTTTGAGGAGCAGTTGGTTAAAGACATTAATAGCCCAGCAGGTTTGGTTGATCGTCTAAAAGCTAAACATGCGCAACAAGACTTAGAGCAGGCTAAGTTAATAGAAGCTGAATCTATCAATCTGCTTGAGGGCGTTGCTGCTTAATTGATGAGAAAGTAGGGGCTGCGGCTCCTACTTCAACTGTCAAAAGAATTGACACTTAAGAAAGGAATTGAAAAATGAATACAACATTTGTACCTAGACTATTGGTATTTGGTGATGAGATGAGATCTGAAATTGAAAACTTCTTTGGCAAAGAGAAAACAGAGCTTTTTAATCTAGATAAAATTGATGATCTGGAAGATATATATGCTGATGCATTATGGAAAGTCCTTAGAAATCCCTATGCAAGCTTTGTATTCAGTGACTATAGGTATTTAACGATTATCACTGACTATGAGAAAGAAAAGCTTACTTTTCTAAAGATGAGTGGAATGCCTGGCAGGGTTTTTAAAATTGATTCCGAAGATGACGAGGCAAAGTTAGAGGCGATGGGAGATATTGTTCAATACCGACACGACCTCGATTTTGCCTCAGATGACCTTTACAGATCATTAGGTAGTATTGTCGATGATGGGGAGTATATTTTTGAGGAAGCTGTTTGCTCAGATTTAACGGATCACTTGAGCAACATATCAGATCATAAAGATAGCTTTGAATACTTACTTGGGCAGTCGTTAGATGAGGCTGTTAAACAATTTGAGTTTGTGATTCATTAACTAAAAAGGGAGCTTCGGCTCCCTTTTTTACAGCGTCAATTGTTTTGACACTTAGATCAGCTCCACCGCATTACGCTTCATTTCATCATTCACATCAATATACCTCTGGGTCACCGCAATACTCTTGTGCCCCGCCAAACTTGCTAGTACACGCACACCAACACCTTTGACTGCTAGTGAGGTAATGAATGACCTGCGGCCTGAGTGGCTAGAGGCATTATTAAGTCCTGCACGTTTATAAGTCCAAAAGAACCACTGACAAAGCGTATTAGGCGTAAAGCCAAGTCGATTGCTGGAGTGGAAGAAGGGGACTTCGGGATTGAATAGCTGTCTTGTCTTTAAGTAGTTCGCGAATTCATCACGCAGCTTCTGCGGAATAAACACCACACGCCCTTGATCACCTTTGGTTTGGCTGGCACTTAGGCGTATTTCCGTTTTGATTGTACGATCTTCATTTAAAACGTCACGCATCTTGAGATTGGCTATTTCTGCCACGCGCATGCCCGACCAAAAGCTCGTCAAAATCAAGCAGCGATTACGCACCGCATAACGACTTTTACTGACGTAACGAAGGACTTGATCTATCTCTGATTGAGAAAGTGTTTTTGCTTGTGCCATTTTGAAACTCCTTGATAAAGAAAATATTAAATGCAGCATATTTTCTTATTTAGCAGAGAACAACCTAATTTGGCACCAGCAAAGAGATATTTAAAAACAATAAGTTAAGTATGAAAATGGCGTTAGGTAAAGAATATAGCAATTTTCTTTGGTTGATGACTTTAACTAATCATTCGCTTTATAAGCTAGGTAACTGTTTTAAGTTTCTGATTACAGCGTGAGCATAAAGATAATTGATCGTTGATCAGCTTTTCGCACACGGTGATATTGAAATCGTTTTGCTCTAATTGCTTAAGCATCCAAGAAGCAAGGAGCAAGGCATTTTTAGAGTCATCACTGAGGCTTTTTAAACATTGATTAATATGCAACTCAACTTTGCTTTGATTGCAGTCTGGTTGGGGCATTAACCCAATAGATTCATTGGGTGTTTTTCCAAACAAATCCATAACATCGATATCAAGCCAATCGATCAGCACTACTAATTTATCAATTTCTGGGACGGCTATTCCAACTAGCCATTTGCGAGCAGTCTCTCTGGTAATGGTTTTTGTACCGTAAGCCCTCAGATTAAATTGATCAGCGAATTTACTTGCTGATGGTATTTTGCCAAATTTTCTTTGTAATGATTCATTGAGAATTCTCGATAAACATGATGCTGTATTTTTTCTGTTAGTCATTTTTTTGCTCTCATGTATTAAAAAACTTGCAATTTTTGAAGTTGCATTTGGATATTTATGGCAACTTTAAATTACTTACCATTTATATCTCCAATATAAAGTTGCTATTTATTATTTATATGCCAACTAAAAAGTGGCGTTTAAATGAATGAGCTATTGCAAAATGCTTATCAAATCTAGAACACATTTTGTTTTCAAGATTTGGGATTGAGCAATCAAGAAAGTAATGAATATTCAGCAGGAAATCAAAAATACCACGATGGTTTGGAAAGCTCTTTTTTTGAGAGAGGCTTTGACTCGCCTATTTGGAAGAAGATTTTCATGGTTTTGGCTCTTTGCAGAGCCCATAACCCATATCGCTTTTTTCGTTTTAATTTTCACTTTCATAAGAGTCCGGCACATTGGAGGCATGGAGACTGCAATTTGGTTAATGATTGGTATGTCCGCTTTTTTCATGTTCAAGCGAACTGCCACTCAATCAATGAATGCGGTCGATAGTAATCAAGCTTTGTTTTATTACAGGCAAGTACTGCCTGTGGATGCTGTTTTGACTAGAGCATTGTTAGAGGGTTTTTTGATGACTATTGAAATCATCTTGTTGATAACTTTAGCAACACTTTTTGGTTTCAATTTTTCCCCAGCAAAACCAATCACGATTTTAGGAGCCTATTGTGGGCTTTGGTTTTTTGGACTTGGATTTGGATTAGTTTCTTCTGTAGTTAATGGAGTCATTCCAGAGTCGGCTGTGGCTATCAAATTTTTGCTAACACCTCTGTACTTTATATCTGGAGTTATTTTGCCTATCGCTTCAATTCAAAACCCTTATCGAGAATGGTTAATGCTTAATCCTGTAGCGCACGGAATAGAAGCTGCCCGAGAGGGATTTGCACCTTATTATCATTCTGTCCCAGAAATGAGTCTTGGCTACCTGTGGATTTTAGGTTTAATTGCCTTTGGGTTTGGCTTAGTTCTGCATCGTAATTACTCAGTTAAGTTGGTGACGCAATGATTATTGTTAAAGATGTCTACAAGCGCTACCAAACTGACCATGGTCCAGGGGACTGGGTTTTGGAGGGCGTTAATCTAAAAATTCCTAAGAGCGTGAGTGTTGGGCTTGTAGGATCAAATGGCGCTGGAAAATCAACACTCCTTCGTATCATTGGGGGTGTGGATTACCCTAATAAAGGTTCTGTAGACAGAAAATGTAAAGTTTCATGGCCAATGGGCTATGCAGGTGGGTTACAAGGATCATTGACTGGCAAACAAAATGCGACTTTTGTTTGCCGAATCCATGGTCATGAAGATGATTTAGAAGATAGGTTGAGATTTATTGAAGATTTTGCCGAAATAGGTGAAGCCTTCTATGAGCCTGTTAAAACATATTCTTCTGGAATGCGCTCACGTCTTTTATTTGCGATGTCTCTAGCATTTAATTTTGATATTTACATTTCAGATGAAGTGACTGCGGCTGGGGACGCCGCTTTTAAAAATAAAGCTGCAAAAGCCTTTAAGGATTTATCTAACAGATCAAGCATGATTATGGTCTCGCACGGCGAAGGCACTCTGAAAGAGTTCTGTTCGGCAGGTATTTGGCTTCACCACGGGAAAGCCTATTGGTTTGATAAGCTTGATGATGCACTCAAAGCTTACAAAGAAAGTCTCGCTGCATGATCGATCGCATCAAAAAAATCTCAAGAGATATTAAAATCCCCAAAGCAACAAGCAGACCTAAACCAAGCATTGTGCTTATCGCATTTATCTTTGCATGCTTTTTGTCTTTTTATTGGATTTTTGTGGCTTCAGATCGTTATGTGTCTGAGTCACACATCATTATCCAGCGAACAGATATCTCAGGAAATTCTCAAAGTTTTGATCTTTCCTCATTACTAGGGCAAGGCGGAAATAACCGAAGTGATCAAATGTTGCTTCGTGACTATTTGCTCTCTGTGGACATGCTCAAAAAGTTGGATGCAAAGCTTAATCTAAAAGCACATTACAGCAATCCAGAACGAGATTTTTTCTCAAGAATGTGGACAGATAAACCATCAATTGAATGGTTGCATCGGCATTATTTGAGTCGCACAAGAATTGATTATGACGATTTCAATGGGGTGCTAGTAATCGAAGCGCAAGCCTATGATGCTGTTACTGCTAATGCAATAACAACCATGTTGGTTCAGGAGGGTGAGCAATACATGAACGCTCTTGCCCAGAATCTAGCACAAACTCAGGTAGTGTTTTTGGAGCGCCAAGTTGGCCAATTAGGTGCTAAAGCACTTCAAGCAAGACAATCTGTTTTAGATTTCCAAAACAAGAAAGGCCTAGCCTCCCCACAAGCGGAAGCAGAGAATTTGGTGAGTATTCTCTCCAAACTCAAACAAGAAAAATCAGAACTGCAAACTCAAAAAAGTGCATTGCAGGCCTATTTGGTTTCTACACATCCAAACGTGGTGATGCTTGATCAAAGAATTGCTTCAGTCGATAAGCAAATAGCACAGGAGCAATCTAAGCTTACATCCATCGAAAATGGAAGAACCCTCAATAGAACGGTTGAAGAGTACCAGCGCTTAGAGCTTTCTGCTTCACTAGCGCAAGATATTTACAAGTCAGCATTGGTAGCCCTTGAAAAAGGCCGTATAGAGGCCTTAAGAACGATTAAAACAGTTTCTATTTTGCAGGCTCCCAGCCTACCTGAATACCCAATACAGCCAAAAAGAATTTACAACGCATTTGTTTCATTTTTGGTTTGCTTTTTGATTGCAGGAGTTCTGCACCTGTTGATTGCCGTGATTAAAGATCACAAGGATTAAGCTATGTTACGAAATATCATTTTAAAAAATATTCTTTTGTCATTATTTCTTTTTATGAGCTTTGCAGGGCTTGCGCACTCTGCAACCTATAACCCGTATGATGTTGGTCAAGTATTGAATTTGCGTATGGACAACGGCCTAACTTCACCGCAAGGCAAGCAGCCCAATCAAGTGGCGATCAAGAATAAAACAGATATTAAAACCGAAGATGCAAGCGCTCAGCCATATCTTCCGCCACAGGCGAGTGACTACAAGGCTAACCTTACATCCGATGTATTTGGTGCTAATTTATTTACTGGGGCATTTGCAAAGCAAGGTGCTACACAATTTAACCCAAATTATGTGGTAGCGATAGGTGATCAAATACAAGTGCGTTTCTGGGGTGCTTTTGTTTTTGAGGACACTCTAACTGTTGATCCACAAGGCAATATTTTTATTCCTCACGCAGGCCCAGTCAAAGTCTTGGGTGTTAAAAATAATGACCTACAAAAGATAGTCGAAGAAGCTGGAAGACGCGTTTTTAAAAACAATGTTTTTGCCTATGCCAGCCTAGCAGCAGCACAACCTGTCAGGATTCTAGTTTCAGGTTACGTTAATCGTCCTGGCCTATATCAAGGTACCAGCATGGATAGTCTTTTGCATTTTTTGGACCAAGCTGGAGGCATCGATAATGAACGTGGGTCTTTCTTAAACATCCAGGTGAAGCGTGGCGACAAGGTGAGGTTTAAAGCCAATCTTTATGAATTTTTAATTAACGGCAACATGCCGCTATCTCAATTAGCCGATGGAGATGTCATTTTTGTAGCACCTCGTGGAAGTACGATTAAGGTGACTGGTCTGGCTGATAACCCAAAACGGTTCGAGTTTGATAGCAAAACGCGCACTATTGCTGATTTTATTGCGCTAGCAAAACCTAAAGCAATTGCGACACATATTCGTGTGATAAGAAATACTGGCACTGTAAGAAATATTGAGTACTTTAGTATCGCAGAAGCAAAACAAGTAATCCTACAAGATGGTGATGAACTTGAATTTACTGCGGATAAAAAACCGGGAACGATCACAGTGCGTGTGCAAGGCGAACATTTAAGTGTTCAAGAATATGTTTTGCCATACGGGGCTAAATTAGCTGATCTGCTAAAACAAATCGAATATTCAGAACGATCTGATAAAGACAATATTCAGCTTTTTAGAGCTAGTGTAAAAGACCGCCAAAAACAACTTCTAAAAACCTCATTAAAAAGTCTTGAGTCTGCTGCACTCACAGCTAGATCGGGCACGGATGAAGAGGCAAAACTCAGAAAAGAAGAAGCTGATCTAATTTTGCAATGGATTGATAGAGCGAAAGATATCGAGCCCTTGGGGCAAGTTGTGATAGCCCAATCTGAAACCAAAGAAGAACTGTTACTTGAGAATGGTGACATTCTAAATGTCCCCACTAAAGATGGCTTAGTGCTAGTGAGTGGTGAAGTGTTATTTCCTAATGCGATTGCATATGGTCCTAAGCTTAGCCTAGGTGACTATGTGAAAAAAGCTGGGGGATATACCCAGAATGCCGATTCTGCTCGCATAGTAGTTGCTCGTCGTGATGGTAGTTTTGCAGAAGCCAATGGGGATGGAGGGTTTTTTAGGCTAACCAATGATCTTCCTCCTATCCAAGCGGGTGATGAGATTTTAGTCCTTCCAAAAATTGATGTGAAATCCAGACAATTCTTTAAAGAGTTGACCCAGATTGTTTATCAGATTGCGGTCAGTGCAAGAATTATTTGGAGACTTTAAATTTAATCCAAAAATTAAATACAAAAATTTCCCAAAAGACAGTAATTGATTGATGAGTTTCTCCAATTGTAAAAATTATTTGAAGGCCCGAATATGCAAGAAGTTTTTGATTTTAACGTTGAGATAATAATTCCAATTGGGGAGAGAAGTGAGTGCGATGTTCTCGAGAGATTATTATGGAGGAGAAGCTACAATCTACCTAAAAATTTCTCAATAACAGTTGCAGAGTACGGATCATCTTTAGAGTTTTCAAACAAAATATCTGATTGCTGCAATAAAATAAATGCAAAACATATTCATATAAATAGTAATGATGGTATTTGGAATGCATCAAAAGCAAGAAATGCAGCAATTCTAGAATCTGTAGCAGATTATTTATTTTTTGAAGATGTTGATTTGCTATCTCATGTCGATTTTTATCACGATATAAATAACGAGATTAATAGCTCGATTATTACCAAGAAATGGCCATTTCTTGTAGTTCCTGTTGCATATCTTGCCGACACCTCTGCCTTCAGAGAGCCTCTTAGTAAATACGATTATTCGATTTTATGTTCAGAGATTTTTGATCCTGACTCTCTAAATATAGATTTTTATGCAGCAGCCTCATCATATTTACTTTGTGCAAGAAAAGATGCAATTATGTTGGGTGGTTACGATGAGTCATTTAAAGGTTGGGGATATGAAGATTCTGACTTTTGGTATCGTTTATTGACATCTTTGCAAATCGAAAAACCTAGAAATTTTTATAAGCTAGATACAAGAAACTACAGCAATCAGACGCAATGGGAGGGATGGCGTTCATTATTCAGAATTTTTGCTGATATTGTTGCATTAAAAGGAATCTATGCATTTCATGTATATCACGCCGAGTCAAAAGATAAGCTTTCTTTTCTGAGGGAGAGAAATAAATACATATTTACTAACAATATAGCTAGGTACACGGAAAGTAAAAACATTTTTATTCCTATGGTTAATTTAGGAAAGGAAGTTGATCTATTTTTAAGTAAAAACCCCCATTCATTCAATAGAGCACTATTTGAAATATTCGATAATCCCTTATTCATTCAGTTATCAAATATTAATATTCAAGATATAGACGAACTAGTTAGTCGATTTAAAATTAGAAGGGTTATATTCGACAATCCATATGCTAATGAAAAGCGCCTTGAGATTTATTTAAAGTTTAAGAAAATTGGAATCACCACTTATGTTGTTGAAAGGGGTGCTCTACCAAATTCTATTTATATAGATAAAAATGGATTTTGTGCAGAAAGTCGAAGTTATGAGGAGTCGAATTGGGCTTTTCGCGAACTCACGGATGGGGAAAAGCGAGAGATTAATTCTTACATTGTTGAATTAAAGTTAAATAATATAACCCTTGAAAAGCAAGGTAATTTAATTGGACATAACAATCTTAAAAAGAGGCTATTTGGAGATAGTGAAGATGTGAAAATTCTATTTATTGCACTTCAGTCCCCAAGTGATACAACAACAAATTACTTTTGTGGAGATATAGGCAGCTATGAAGGATTTCTCAAGGAAATGTATTTGCTTCCGTACCTCCTTCCAAAAAACTGGCGTGTCGTATATAAAAATCATCCTTTAACTATTGATAAAGTTAACATAGAGGGGGGCTATTGCGTTGACGATTATCACATAAATGAAATTATTGAAATTTCTGATGCTGTAACTCTAATTAATAGCGGAGTGGGTTTATTATCAATAATTTTTAGTAAGCCGGTATATTATTTTGGATCTGTGTTTTATGGTGTTAGAGGTCTGAATAAGAAAGTTAAAGATTCATCTGAATTGGCTATTGAATTAACTAAGCCATTTAATTTTGAGGATGAAATTGCAAAGAAATTTTTATATTTTTTAGTCTTTGAATTTTACTCTTTTGCCGAATGGAATCACGAAATAAAACCTTACACAAAAGATGCAAATCTTTCAATTTCAAAAAACATCAGATATACAGTTGTAAGAGTTTACGATCTTAAAAAAGTATTTAAACCACAAAGATTTGAATTGGATTTGAAGAGGTCAATTCTGTTTGATAGATATAGACTGGATGACTATTTAAATAGGAAAAAAACAAGTGGATATCAGGCATCAACAAAAGTGAATTTAGCAAGTAAAAAGCAAAACTCTCTTTTCTTCAAAAAACTTAAAAAACTGATTAGAAGCCCTAAGTTGTTTTTTTATGATGCAATTGGAAATTTTAAATCTCAATAACTTAGCCTTTTTAAAGCGAAAATATTTTGAAAAAATTAACCATCAGTCAAGTAAAAAAACAATTTAGTAAAAGTGAAAGATATATTGCTTTCTTAATGACCAGTCTACCAAGCTGTCAAGCAGCTTCTATACTAAATCCAATTGACCCAGTCACAAAGAATCGTAGCGAAGTACTCGAAAGAACACTTGATTACCTTACTTCTGAGGGTGGGTTGTGTTTGGAGTTTGGTGTTTATCGAGGCGACAGTCTTCGAATTTCCGGCCTTCGCCATTGCGGCAAGTCTTTTGTAGGATTTGATAGTTTTGAGGGCTTCCCAGCTGATGGGCGTCAAGATTGGCAACAGGATTTTTTAGTTAATGAAATGCCGAAACTACCTAATAATTGCAACTTAATAAAAGGTTGGTTTTCAGAAACATTGCCAATTTTTCTGAAAAACAATCAAGAACCTATAGATTTTATTAATATTGATTGTGACATTTACTCTTCAACAGCAGATGTATTTCTTGCGCTTGAAGCTGCTAAGCGTTTGCGTGTTGGACAAATTATATATTTTGATGAAATTCTTAATTATAGTGAATATTTATGGAATGAATCTATGGCTTTATTTGAAATGCTAGAAAGAACCGGTTTAGGAATTGAGTGGATTGCATCTCATCAGAAAGTAAGGTTTATTGATGAAACAATTGGACTTTTGAATGTGAGAAAACATCCAACTTGGGAAGATGATCTGAGAACAAGATATAGGCAGCAAGCATCAATCAAATTAATTGGAGATGGAAATATTTATGGCCCCTTACAATACGATCATTTTTCGAAAAAAGTTAAAAGTTTAGCCAGTATATTCGAGAGACTAAGTCAAAAATATAGTCAAGGAATTTTATTTGTACAATAATTAACTTTCTTGTTGTATCTCATGTGATTTGATTGTTTATCGCTATCTTATAATTCCTTAACTACTTAATCAGCTTCTGAATATCTATCAGACAATAAATGAATACTATAAAAACGATTTCATGGAAGTTATCCATGATGCCTTTTTTGAACCTTCTATTAGGACGATCAGTAAAGTGGATTTGCATCTTTTCCTTCTTGCCAGAGACATTTAATCCTTTCCTGAAATATAAATGTCAAGATTTTGTAGGTTGGGGATTGCGAAAACCTTCAATTTCTATCAGAGCATATTGTAATAAGTATCAACGAATTTTTATTGCATTAGAAGATGGTTTTTTACGTTCTTACAATACAGCTGAATTATCTCCTTTGCTGTCATTAATCGTAGATCAAAGTAGCGTTTATTATGAAAGTCGGCATCCCTCTGATTTAGAGACGACTATCAATGATGTATCCCTTGATTCAATGGATGTTATGTCACAAGTAAAATTATCTCGAGACGCCATTTTAAGGTTTCAGTTGAGTAAATATAACCATGCGCCAGATTTAAATGATGGTGTGCTGAGGCCTAATGATTTGGCTGGGGTGTTAGTGGTTGATCAAACCTATGGGGATATGAGCGTTGTTTGCGGTGGCGCCTCTGAAGCGTCATTTTCCGATATGCTCGATGCTGCGCTTGCTGAAAACCCCGAGGCTACTATCTATATAAAGACTCATCCAGAAGTTACTTCAGGTCGTAAAAAAGGCTACCTTACTCATATTCAAGATAGCGATCGAATTGTCATGATTCGAGACGATGTGAACCCGATTGATTTAATTCAAAAGATGGATAAGGTTTATGTAGTGACCTCACAAATGGGTTTTGAAGCTTTAATGTGCAGCAAGCCTGTTGTGTGTTTTGGGGTGCCTTGGTATGCAGGATGGGGGCTAACGGATGATCGAGTGAAGGGCTCGCCAGCATGGGAACGTCGCACTAAAAAAAGAACGGTAGATGAATTATTTGCTGCAGCATATATTTATTACACCCGTTACCTTAATCCATTCACCCATAAACGTGGAAAAATTACGGATGTGATTAATTGGCTTATCTTGCAAAAGAAAATGACTCACAACCCTTTTATTAGAGATTTTAGTTCCTCTGAAATCTAAATTATTATCTATTAACTCCTAAGTCTTTCAATGAAATTGCCAATATCAAGTTGGCGATAAATTCATTATCAAAATATAAACTGTGCTGATGAATTCTAATCAGCCAACACGTTTTTTTTGCCTGGGTTTTCGTAAGTGGAAAGCAGCAAATTTAAAGCCACTTATTTCGCTACATCCAGGGCGTGTATTTTTTGTTAATAACTTATCTGCGCTAAAAAAACTCAATCCCTTACCCCAAGATATTTTTATTGTTTGGGGCTATCAAGCAATCTCTGAATATGAATCCTATGCTAAAGATCTTGGCACAAGATTTTTGCGTATAGAAGATGGTTTTATTCGCTCAGTTGGCTTGGGTTCAGATCTCATTCGTCCTTCATCCATTATATTTGATGAAAAAGGTATTTACTTCGATCCATCTGGACCTTCCGATTTAGAAGACATGCTAAACCACCAGCCGTTTACTGAAGATGATCTTAAACGCGCCCAAAAAATCAGACGTCAAATTGTTAAGTATCATGTGACTAAGTACAACATCGAGTCACATTGCCAATTAGAAGTTGCTCGTAAGAATAAGAGAGTGATTTTTGTGCCAGGGCAAGTAGAGGATGACGCTTCTATTATCTTGGGCTCTGGTTTTGTCAGAACCAATCTCGAATTATTAAAAAATGCTCGTAAGCTTAATCCAGATGCCTACATCATTTATAAGCCGCACCCTGATGTTTCCTCTGGAAATCGTAAAGGTCGGATTAGTAAAAATGATGTTCTTAAATATGCCGATAAGATTGAGGAACAAGCTTCGGTCATTAGTTGTATTAATGCATGCGATGAGGTCCATACCATGACCTCCCTTGCAGGATTTGATGCACTGTTAAGAAAGAAAAAAGTGTTCACCTATGGCCAACCTTTTTATGCGGGCTGGGGGTTAACAGTTGATCTTTATGAAGAGGGTGAGGCTTTTAAAAGACGAACTAAAAAACTGAAACTGGATGAATTAGTCGCTGGCGCATTGATTCATTACCCCATCTATTGGGATTGGGATTTAAGAGGCTATACGACGTGTGAAGCGACGATTCATCATTTGGTAGAAGAGAGAAATCGCTTAGAAGCGAGTGGTGAGTTAGAAAAGCTAAGCGTTGGTTTTGTAAGAAGGCAATTCAGAAAAGCCAGAATTTTAATCAAGAATATTTTAGGCAAAGGATTTTAGAGTGTTAACGCAGGGTTTGGCTTACTTTAAAAATAAAAACGTGCTCATGCTTCAAGGGCCAGTGGGGCCATTCTTTTGGAGGTTGCGTAAGGATCTTCAACGCCATGGAGCCAATGTTTATAAGGTAAATTTTAATTTAGGTGATTGGTTATTTTATCCATTTAAAGCGTTTTTCTACAAAGGGAAGATGGAGTCGTGGCCAGAGTATTTTAATCAGTTGTGTAAGACTCACCAGATCACGCACGTCATTTTATTTGGCGATTGTCGCGCTATTCATAAATCAATACATGCTTTGGCTAATGATCATCATATTGAAGTTTGTGTATTTGAGGAGGGCTACTTAAGACCTAATCATGTGACGTTTGAAAGGCATGGGGTTAATCACAACTCTAAATTACCTCGAAAAGCGAGCGATTACCAAAAGCATGAGATTGATAGGGTTCAAGTAATTGATGTTGGAAATACCTATTGGTACATGGTAGTAAGTGGATTTTTATATCACTTGTTTTTATGGGTAGGGCAATTTTTTTATAGAAATTATCGCCACCATCGAAAGATTGGGTTTTTAAGTTTTTACCCATGGATTTTGTCAGCTTATCGCAAAATCTATTTTGGGTTTACTGAAAGAAATGTACAAGATTTATTGATTACTCAACATCATAAAAGGTTTTTCTTGGCGCCACTGCAAGTATCGTCTGACTCTCAAATACTTCAGCATAGTGATATTGATTCAATGTACAACTATATTGAAACAATTGTGAGATCTTTTGCCAGAAATGGCTCATGTGATGACGTGTTGGTAATAAAACATCACTCTATGGATAGAGGGCATGTTAATTACAAGAGTCTTATTGATTATTTAACTACACGATACTTTTTGCATGAACGTGTTTTTTATATCCATGATCAACATTTGCCTACTTTGCTCAGTCATGCCAAAGGTGTTGTTGTAGTAAATAGCACAGTTGGATTGTCCGCCATTATGCATAAAGTTCCAACCAAGGTTTTAGGTCGAGCGATTTATGATATTGAAGGTTTAACTTACCAAGGAAAGCTTGATCAATTCTGGACTGCTTCGGAAGAAGCACAACCTAACCCAGATTTAGTGGATAGATTCATAAGTTACATTATTCAAAAAACGCAGATTAATGGCAGTTTTTATAAACGATTAAAATCGATTGGTTATAAATCTGGGCTGATGTGGCAAATAATGCTGTTCGAGATATCGAGTTCAGATAACGTTGTCTATTCGGATTTAATTATTTTCTAAACCATCAGCAAGAGGTTGCTATGACTAGATATTCTATGGCTTTTCAAAAATTCTTGAATTTGACGCAAGCAGTTGATGATTTAGTCGAGTTCTCTCATCTAACTGCTGATGAGAGACAGCTCATCAAAAATCTGAATAATTACTGGTTTAATAAAGAAAATATTACAGTTGTTTCGGCAATGAACCTAACTAATACAATCTCTACTTCGACAACCTTTAGAATACTCAAGAAACTTAGGCAAAAGGGTTTTATTGCCCTAGAAGTGGATAAAAATGACAATCGCATCAAATACGTAAAACCAACAGAAAAAATTCAATCGCTTTTTCATCAGTATGGAAAGATATTAATGAAAGTTGCCAATGGCGAGATCTAGTCTACCTCTAAAAATTTACTCACTACTATCTAAAAGCTTTCTGGTTGAAGGCTTTTTGCTAAGGCCTGCTGCCCAGCTTTGATCTTCTGACGTGCTTTTTCAGCCTTAACATTCTGCTGTGCTCGCTTTACTTGGTCTTTCATTGAGTTAATGCGTGCCTGATCTGGCCTTAAAGGCTTGATGGGTTTAATGGTTGTTTCAGCAAATTCGTAATAGCGCATGGTAAAGATTCCTTAAGTACTCTTTTATTTACCATGCGCTAGTGTTACTTAATTTCTTACCTGCATAGGTAAGCTAATCACATTAGCCAATCCATACATGGCATTTAACTGACCGCGGGCCGCCAGTGCGTTCATGGCCTGCACACGTACTTTCGTTGATTGTGTGCTAGTGCTACTAATAGGTACTTTCACCCAGCATTCATAAGTGTTTAACATGGTTTATCCCCTTATTTCTTAAAGTTGCTACGAAGAGCACCACTGGCTTGATCAATCTGTTGATCTAGTTCGCCAGCTTCTACGGCTTTCTTCACCAGCTCTAATGTACTTATCAGTTGATCTT
>Ga0172367_10002801_pt1 | contig 23400 bp, 15 predicted proteins | sample Lak10m_FD_114542 | JGI IMG/M metagenome (GOLD analysis project Ga0172367, IMG submission 114542) | Freshwater microbial communities from Kabuno Bay, South-Kivu, Congo - kab_022012_10m | ecosystem: Environmental > Aquatic > Freshwater > Lake | place: Democratic Republic of the Congo: South-Kivu... | reverse complement strand
TCCTAAGTCATATCTGGCTTTTAAGTATGTATCAAAGAAAATTATAAATGGCAGTTTGTATCTATACATTAATGACGTGAGAAAGATCTGTCTGCCTCTATATTCGCTGTAGTTCATGCCATAAAAAGATTCTTGTCCGCCCAAAGAATATTGTTCGCTTAGTGGAAGAGTTTTATCCGCAAAGCCAAAACTTATTTTAGGAGAAATAACCGAACTGTTTGATAAAGAAAAATAACTTTTATAATCAAAGCTTAAATTATAGTAACCAACTTCTCCTCCTAAAACAGAACGGGCTGTTTCATAAAAGCCGGAGAAGAAAACTCCATTTTCGGGAAATGGATATTTATCCTGCGTATCAACAATGGTTGAGATTTTCAGACTTACAATTTTTGTTTTATAGGGATCTATTGGTTCGTTATCTACATTTTTAATTTCATCAAACTGATATCGGCCTTCTAAAATTAAATTACCAAAACGACCAACTTGTGTTCCGACGCCAACGGAAAGTCCATAGAATATCTGCCTGTATTTTCCGGTTTCTTCACGGGAAAAATTATCCTCGTTTTCGGTTTGCACATCAGAATACTCGGCTATATCATTAAATTTATAAAAGGCATTAATTTTATAGGTAAGGTATGTATCAAAAACCCTGTTTGCTTTTTGCTCAAGAATGTATGCGCGGTTTTCCAGTCCTCCAAATAATATTAATCCCAACTCTGTTCCGGTACCAAAAAGATTTTCATCTCTCAAATCTAAACCAAACTGAGCGCGGTAAACATTATCTGTTCTAAAGCTAACTCTAAGCAGACTCGATGGTTTTTCATCCACGCTGATTGTAAGGATATTTTGGCCGTTCTCTTCTTTTACAAGTACATCTATGTTGTCAAATAGTTTTGTACTTCTAAGATTTGTTAAGCCTTTTTGTACTTCTTTAACTTGAAAAATATCACCAGCATCAAAACTAAACTCCCGGGTAATTACGTTTCTGTTTGTTTTATTATTTCCAACAACATCAATGCGAGAGATCATTCCTTCGTCAATAAAAATTTTAAGTCGTTTTTCTTCAGGATTAAATTCGATGCTTTGAATTTCCGCAAAAGAATATCCTTCCTCGCGATATAATTCAATCAGTTCAATTACTTCTAAAAGAACTTGTTTTCCGGAAAAATGTTCCCCCTTTAATGAAGAAAAAATCTGACTGATTTTGTCGGATTGAATTAAAGAGATTCCAATCAAATCAATGTTGTTTATTATTGGATTTTCTTCGCTTACAAGATCCAGCACGCTTCCTTCCTCAGTTATTAAAATTTGTGCTGATAATTTTTTATAGTCTCCGGTTTCAAAAAGATTGTAAAGATCGTAGTTTATTTTTTTGTTCGAGATTGAATCTAAAGCATCATATCCAGAAAAGAATGATTTTTCTTTAAGCGTTAGGCTGTCGCTTAATTTTACCTTGTAAAAATACTTTTCTTGCCCTGGAAATGAGTTATAAAAAGCAGAATCAATTTTCATTTTTATTTTATCAACAATTGGTTTTGTCGAGTTATATCCAAGAAAAAGAAGAGTATCAACAAGATTAAAATCGGTTGAAAGAATATTTTTAATATCGGGGGTAACAACAAAATCTGCTTTACTTAGTTGGTCCACGTTGTTTTGCTTCATTGGTATGCTAACTATTTGGTCTGCAACAATCCAGGGTGTAGAGAGATTTTCCTCCGTCCAAAGCCCGCTAGTAGTGTTAACTGCAATAATAAAATCACCACCGCTTTCTTTTGCAACATCAACTGGAATGTTTGCAACAAGACCACCATCAACTAAAAGTAAAGAATCTGATTTAATTGGGGCAAGAAAAAAAGTAACACTTGAACTTGCCCGCAAAGCATTGCTGAGCGAACCACGATCCAGCAGCACCAGACTGCCTGTAATTAAGTCTGTGCAAACGGCTCTAAATTTTATTGCCAGTAAATCAAACGTGGCATCCGAATGCAGGGGAGCGTTAAAAGTTAAAATGTTAAGTTGATTGGCAAGTTTTTGTCCATCGTTAAAAGAAGTTGGGAGAACAGGATTTAATCCATCAAGTCGTAATGAAAAGATTGCTCTGTCTTCTGTAACTTTTTGATCAACAAAAAGATCTCTTCTGTTTGATTGGTTGTTTAAAGTAAGTAAGTCATTCCAATCTGTTTGGCGGGCAATCGAATCAAGCTGATCAACACTATAACCGGCGGCATATAATCCGCCAACTATGCTGCCCATGCTTGTTCCAACAATTAGCTCCGGTTTGATTCCCGCTTCTTCAAAGGCTTTTAAAACACCTATCTGGGAAAGCCCTCTTGCGCCGCCGCCGCTAAGGGCAAAAGCAATTTCTGGCTTATGTTCAGGAACGAAATCTAATAATCCAAACGGAAGTTTTTTTTCTTTTAGATCTAACGACAAAATATATTTTGTTTGGCTAAAACTATTTGAAAGAAATACAGCAAAAACTATTATAATTATTTTTATCTGTTCTCTCATATAATTATCTGGTTCTCAAAAAACAGAGATTAAGCAAAATTTATTTCTTTTTCTTTTGATGACCTTTTGATTGTTCTTCCGCCGCCTCCATTAGTCGAGACATAAATCCCTTTTTCTTATTTGGATTTGCCACAGGTACAAGTTCAACCGTTCCGCCCTTATGATTAATATAATACTGTTGTGCAATAGACAACACGTTAAACATAAAGTAGTATAAATTTAATCCAGAAGGAAAGCTCATAAAAAGAAGCGTTAACATAATGGGCATCATATATATTAAAGCCTGCTGTTTGGGATCTTTAATAGTCATCTTCTGCTGAACAAAAGTTGTTATACCCATTAACACAGCTAATCCGCTTATTTCCTGAATACCAACAAGCGGTAACTTAGTACCGAGACTAAAAATAACATCCGGCTGAGAAAGATCGGTAATCCATCCAACAAAAGGCTGTTGGCGTAAATCTATTGCTGATTGAAACATGCCCCATAACGCAACAAAGATTGGCATTTGTAATAACATCGGTAAGCATCCGCCTGCGGGATTTATTCCATATGTTGAATAAAGTTTCATTGTTTCTTTATTCATCTTTTGCGGATCATCTTTAAACTTTTCTTTTAGCTCTGTAATCATCGGCTGTAGGGCTTGCATTTTTTTCATTGATTGATAGCTGGATTTTGTAAGCGGATACACAACTATCTTTATGATTATTGAAAAAATTATTAATACAAACCCATAGTTGGGAATAAATAAATTAATAAACTGAAACAATGGAAGCAGAATATATTCTGCAATCGGTCTAACAATAAACTTAAGCCCAAAGAAGCTGCCAAAATCTACAATCTTTACTAAGTTTCTTCCATAAGCTTCAAGTTCTTTATAATCAACAGGGCCTATAAATAATGTAAACGATTGTGTTTCAACTTTTTGATTTTGAAAAGGGAGCGTTAGTCTTGCATCATAAGTTTCATGTAATCCCTCTTTACCCCTGGGTTCTTGAATTCCCTCAATGTATGCCCCTTCAACTCTTTTCGGATCGTCTGGAATTATTATTGCAGCAAAATATTTATTTCTAACAGTAAGCCAATCAATCCTTCCGCGAAATTCTTTAACTTCTTTTTCTCCAATTGACGAAGCATCAACAATAACCTGTTCATCTCCATAATAAACGCTTGCGTTTGAGTAATTGGCTTCATCAACAGAATTTCTTTCTACAGAGCGAATGCCATTACTCCAAACAAGATCATAAGAATTGTTACTTATAAGATCATTAAATCCCGCAAAAGAAATTTTGCTTTTTATCTCGTACTTGCTTCCGAAAAAAGTATATGTTTTTGTAAGGACCTTTCCAGGTTCTATTTCAAAAGAATAATTAATAGTAAGAGAATCGCTTTCATTTATTTTGTATTTGCCAGCAGATTTATCTGAATTGAAAGTTATCTCTTTTGTGTTAATTCCACGACCATCAATCGAAACAAAAGAAACATCGTATGAGCCGCCTTTGGTATAATTTATTAGCTGTACATAATCGTTATAGTTTGTCTCGCCATTTTTATTTGCAGAGTACCAGTTCTTAAATTTTGATAAATAAATTTTTCTAAAATTTGCCCCTTTGTTCGATAGTTCAAATCTTGCTAATTGAGTTTCAATTACAACTTGTTCTTCCGGCACATTTGAATTAAAAAAGCTTAAGTTTTCTGTTTCGTTTTCTGCCGGGATTGTTTTTGATTCAACTACACTGTCTTTTGGGATTGATTTAAGAGAGTCAGTTGTTTGCGTCGTTTTGCTTTTTTGTTTTGGCTGTTGGTTGGGATCAGGGGCGCTTATATAAAGCCACAAAACCAAAATAGCTCCAATTAAAATAAATGCAATTGTTGTTTGCTTATCCATTTATAAAACTCTGATATTAAATAACGGTTGAAGAAATCTTAATTAATTCCGGCGTGTCAATAAGTGTAGTTTTGTTTTGAAGTTTTTGTTTCAAAATAATCTATTAAATCTGTTGTATGATTTTATTCATCAATTCAACAACACCTGGAGAAACATCGTGCAAATATATTTTTTTATTACTTGCTTCGGATAACCTGCTTGGAGAAAAAACTAAAAGTAATTGAATTTTCTTCAATAATACTTTTTCTAATAGCGCCTTCTTATTCAGCCGGTAAGACTCTTTTATTAATCTTTTTACCCTGTTTCTCCAAACGGCTTTGCCTGCTTTTTTCGAGACTGCCGCAGCGATTTTTATTACAGCCACATTATTCTCAGAACAAATAAAATGTACTTTTATCAATCGATCAGAACTGAACAGTACCTTTGCAGTATTATAAACTTTTTCAAAATCTCTTTTCTTTTTTACCCTCTCATTGCGGGTTAAAGAAAAATTTTTCAAATTTATTATTTCTCATCACTTACGGTAAGTTTTTTTCTGCCTTTTGCTCTTCTGCTAGCTAAAACTTTTCTACCGTTTTTTGTTTTCATTCTTTCTCTAAAGCCATGTTTATTTTTTCTTTTTCTATTACTTGGCTGAAACGTTCTTTTCACTTTGTTACTCCTATTTTACATAAAGTGTGCAAAAATATAGATAGATTCAAATTTTTCCAACAACTTTGGTCATCACTTGCGCCAAATCTCAAAGAAATGTTTCTAAGTGTTGCTTTAAAATAGGATTAGCATTCCGTCCAACTGATAATGTAGTCTCGATTACTTTCTAATTCAGTCTGATTTCAAAGGATAATCTTTTTAGTACGGCAATTATAGTTGCCTAAAATTTATTTTCATTTTTAGAAAAAAATATATTTAATTTTACTTGTTGATATAAAGTTTTGTCTCTATTTTTTACTAAACTTAGTGTGGCTCTTTTTATGTTTATAACGTGTGGATAAGTTTAACTTGTGAAAACGTTTCACATATTACAGTATCAGTTAAATGTGGTAAATTTTACCTCTGATTGTTTAATAACATGAAAAAAATCTTTGTAATTTGTTGAAAAACAGCGGATTAGATGCCGCTTAATAATGTTAATAAGTTGTTAATTTGTTTTTTAAGCTTAACTAAATCAAACTATTTTTTTATCTAATAATCACCTTTTTCGCTTATAACTATTGTGGATAACCTAAAATTTATAAACCTTGCATCCACCGAGTCATCTGTAAATTTAGATGCTAATTCGATCTGGAAAAACTGTTTAACACGCATCAAAGAAAATGTTACTTTAATGACTTATAACACCTGGTTTTTACCTATCAGACCTGTTAGTTATAATGATAACAATTTAAAGGTTCAGTTGCCTAATCAATTTTTTTGGGAATGGATTGATGAACATTTTAGTACTATCGTTAAAAGAACGATTCAAGATGTTCTTGGAGAAAACGGTAAACTCTCTTATATAATTTCCGATGAGCAGGAACAAAAAGAAGATTTTGTAAAACAAAACTCCTTAATTGATACAAATAAAGTTCATGCTGTAGAAACAAAACGACCCGAACATGAAACAAACCTGAATCCACGTTATAAATTTGAAAACTTTATAAAGGGTGAGGGCAATCAGTTAGCCCGAGCTGCTGCTGGTGCAATTAGCGATAATCCCGGCGGAACATCTTTTAATCCTTTTTTTGTTTATGGTGGCGTTGGATTAGGAAAAACACATCTTATACAATCCATAGGAAATAGTATTCTGGATAAGTTTCCAGAAAAAAAAGTTATTTATCTTTCTTCTGATTCATTTACCGTTGAGTTTGTTGAGGCTATTCAATCTAATAAAGTTAATGACTTTTCAGGTTTTTATAGAAACATGGATGTTTTAATAATTGACGATATCCAGTTTCTCATGGGAAAAGAAAAAACCCAGGATTTGTTTTTTCATATTTTTAATACTCTTCATCAATCAAGAAAACAAATTATTCTTTCCAGCGATAAGCCGCCAAAAGATCTGAAGGGGTTGGATGAAAGATTAATTTCTCGTTTTCAATGGGGACTATCTGCGGATATACAACCACCTGAACTTGAGATGCGAATTGCTATTTTGAAAAACAAAGCAGAAGAATACGGAATGCTTGTTTCAACAGAGATACTGGAATTTATTGCGGGCAGCATTACTTCTAACATCCGTGAGCTTGAAGGCTGCTTAATAAAATTGCTAGCAAATGCTTCTTTAAATTCTAAAGAAATTACTTTTGAGTTAGCCAAGCGAACAGTGAAAGAAATCGCAACAGATAGAAAAATAAATATTACAATTGATGATATTAGCAAAACAGTTTGCCATTACTTAAACATCCCCGAAAATAAAATCAGAGAAAAGACAAGAAAAAAAGAAATTGTACTTGCAAGACAGCTTGCAATGTATTTTTCTAAAGAGCTTACCAAGTCATCATTAAAGACGATTGGGCTTCACTTTGGGGGAAGAGATCACTCAACCGTAATACATGCCTGTAACAGTATTGAACAAATGAGAAATAATGATATTTCTATGAAAGAGCTAATAGACAGTATTAGAAATAAGATTGAGCTTAATTATTCCTGAAATATTTACCTGATCATTTTATGGCTCCTAATGGAGCCTTTGTTTTTTTGATGTAATTGGGCTTTTGGGTATGTTAATAAGGTGTGAATGAATGGTATATAAATTGTTATTTATAGCTGATATTAATAAACTATGTTGTTAACTTAATTTTCAACAAGGCTATTATTAACATTAAGTGTTAATTTAATATTTGAATAATAACATAAAACCAAATAATATAGTGGTTATCAACTTATTAACGTGCTTATTATAATTACTAATTTAAATCTATATCTATATTAATTATTAATATTGTGTTAATTGATTTATAAATTGATTTTGTTAAATTTTGAGAAACAAAAATATCTCATTAGTTAAAAATTAAAATGAGAGAGGAAAAAATGAGAAAACAATTATTAGTTCTTTTTACATTGGTTGTAATTTCAATAATTAATTTTACTGGTTGTGAGCCTTTTATTGAAAATAAAATTACAGTACAAAACCAGGCTGCAGGCGATGTAAGACTTGTTGTTGCTGGAAAAACATATGATGTTCTTTCCAATTCAAGTTTAGTTTTACCAGATTTTAAAAAAGGAACCTTTGCCTATGAAACAGTCTATCAGGTTCCTTTTGGAATTACAGATGCAAGTGCAGAGGGAGCTGTAGCAGGAAATTTTGTTCTAAATTCTGGAACCGAAATTCTTCTTCAATACACAAGCATAGTGGATAGTTCAAAATATACAATTTATGGAGTCCTATCTTCTTCCGATGATCTTAACAGAGTTGATCCTATAATAGATCCAGGCAATTAAATAACAAATATTTTTAATTAAATCAGGAGTTGAATATTTTTAAATTAACTCCTGATTTTTTATTAATAACTATTTTATAACCCGCCTCAATATTAAAATTTAATATCTGAAATTTCATTGAAATTACCGCCTTTTTTAGTATTTTTATGCGCTTCAAAAGGAGATATTTTTATATGGAATTTAAGATAAACAGCAAAATTTTAGAAAAACTTTTAGCCAAAATTATTCCCGCTGTTCCATCACGCACACCAATGCCGATATTGGAAAACTTTCTGTTTGAAATAAAAGATGGTTCACTTACAGTAAGTGCAACTGATCTTGAAATAGCGTTGCGGTCTTCTTTAAATATTGCCGCAGATAAAAATATTAAAATGGTAGTTCCAGCAAGATTACTTTATGATATAGTTCGATCATTAGACGATACCCAGGTAAATTTTTTAGTTGATGGAAAAGGCAAAATTAAAATTACCACCGATAAAGGTAAATATGGTTTAAGTTATTCGCCATCAGAAGATTTTCCTGAAATAGCATCAGTATCAAAAGAAAAAGAAGTTATTATTAATGGCATCGATTTAAAGAAAGCTCTTGAACAAACTTCTTTTGCAATGAGCAAAGAAGATATGCGTCCAGCAATGACCGGAACCTTAGTTGAATTTGCAAGCGAGGGCTTAAGGTTTGTAGCAACCGACGGACATCGGCTAGTTAAATTTATCAATAAAACATTTTCATCAGAAGTACCTGAACAATATATAATTCCGGAAAGAGCCATCTCTGTTTTATTAAAACAATTAAGCGATGCGGATGTTAAAATTTATTTAAGCAAAACATACGCTTCTTTTATAATAAATGATCTTGAGTTTATAAGCCGATTAATAGGGGAAAAATATCCATCTTACAGCAGCGTTATTCCATTAGAGAATGAAAACTTTCTAACCGTTAACAGATCAGAGCTGTTATCAGCAATAAAAAGAATGATGCTTTTTTCAACATCAAACTCTAAGCAGGTTAAGTTTTCAATTGGGGAAAATTCTTTAGAAGTATCTGCAGAAGACATTGATCATGGCTCTGATGCAAAAGAAAATATTCAATGCGAGTACAAGGGCGACCCTATGGATATTGGTTTTAACACGACTTATGTAAATGATATATTATCACACCTTGTTGGTGATAAGGTAGTGTTTAAACTTCATTCTCCAACAAAAGCAAGCATTATAGAGCCTGTTAAAAACGAAGAGAACGAAGATATTATGATGTTATTAATGCCGGTGCGATTAAATAATTAAGATGATCCTGTCCCGTTTATCTCTAAAGAATTTCAGAATTCATAAGAATATCAGCCTTACCTTTTCTGATGCATTAAACTACATTGTTGGCGGTAATGGACAAGGAAAAACCTCTATGCTCGAAGCAGCATATTATCTTTGTACAACTAAAAGTTTTTGTGCAAAAGATATTGAGGCCGTAAGTTTTAATGAAAATGATTTTGAAATTAATGGATTTTTTAGTGATATAACGGAAGACAAGATTAGAACAATTTTTTCTGTGCCTGAAAACCGCAAGTATTATTTTCAAAACGAAAAATTGATTTCCAGAAGTTCACAAATAATTGGAAGATTTCCCGTTGTGATTTTAACTCCCGCAGATCATGCAATTACGCAAGGTTCGCCGGCAGAAAGAAGAAAATTAGTTGACTCAATTATTTCACAGGCAAGCAGCACGTACTTAAATATTTTGTTGGATTATAATAAAACACTCAAACAGCGATCAGTTGTTCTTAATCAGTTAAAAGAAAATTATAATAAAAGTACACTTCCTGAGTTAGAAGCCTGGACCGAAAAACTTATTGAGAGCGGAGTTGAATTAATTCATCACAGAAAAAAATTTATTGATAGATTTAATAAATATATTTTAGATTCCTATAAAAAGATAATTGATGATGTAGAGAGTCCTGCTATTACTTATAACTTTCTTGAAGTTAACGAGGCTGTTGAAATAAGAAAAAGATTTGAATCGCTTATCAAAGAAAGAAAAGAAGAAGAGATAAGACGGGGTGTTAATCTTGTTGGTCCGCACAGAGACGATTTTATTTTTAAGATCAACGAAATAAACCTAAGGACATATGGTTCACAAGGTCAGCACAAAACCTTTCAAACAGCATTGCGATTTGCGGAATTTTTCTATCTAAAAGACACAACGGGCAAAACACCTATTTTTCTTTTGGATGATGTGTTTGGTGAACTTGATGCTTATCGTGCAGGAAAAATAAGTGAGTACCTTAAGGAAGTTGGACAAGCATTTATAACACTAACTGATTTTGCAGATTTTTCTTTTCTTAAAAAAGACGATAAGGATTTGATAATAAAATTAGAAAATGGAAACATCGCTTATGCCTGACGGATTTAAAAGCATTAAAGATGTTTTTAACAGCGATCCCGCATTGAAAAAGATAAGAGCAGTTATAAACGAAAACGATGTAGTTAATGACTTTGAAAATATTTTTCCTGAGTTTAAAAAAGTTGCACAGGCAAAAAAAACACAAAACACGGTAATTACTCTTAAGGTTGAAAATGCTGCATGGCGCAGCGAGTTAAAGTTTAAAGAAAAAGAAATAATAGAAAAAATAAATTCATACTACGGCGAAGAACGAATTACAAAAATCATCTTCTCTGCCAGATAAAGAATTAAAGGAATCAAAATAGAAATGGCTAAATCACAGAATAATAACGAATACAGTGCAAAAAATATAAACGTACTAAAAGGGTTAGAAGCGGTTCGTAAACGCCCGGCAATGTATATCGGAGATGTTAGTTCCCGCGGACTTCATCATCTTATTAATGAAGTTGTAGATAACAGTATTGATGAAGCACTGGGCGGTTATAATGATCGCGTTATAGTTACAATTAAAAAGGACGGAAATGTTTCGGTTGAAGATCGCGGAAGAGGAATTCCGGTTGATTTGCATCCGGTTGAAAAAGTTTCTGCACTTGAAGTTGTTATGACCGTTCTGCACGCAGGTGGAAAATTTGATAAAGATTCTTATAAGGTTTCCGGTGGATTGCACGGAGTTGGTGTTTCGGTGGTTAATGCTTTGTCAGAAAAAATGACAGCCGAAGTAAGAAGAGACAACAAAATTTATTTTCAGGAATATCATAAAGGAATTCCTGTTGAAAAAGTTAAGCAGATAGGAACGTATAAAGGGGATCAAACCGGAACCATAATTACCTTTAAGCCCGATACCGAAATATTTAAAACCACAAAATTTAATTTTGATACTGTTGCGGAAAGATTACGAGAACTGGCTTATCTAAACAAAGACGTAACAATGCTTCTCAAAGATGAAAACGATGGGCAGGAAGAAACATATAGGTTTAAAGGCGGGCTGATAGATTTTGTTAAATATCTTGATGAACAAAGAACGGCAATGCACAAACCCGTTTACATCGAAGGGGAAAAAGAAAACACACCCGTTGAAATATCTTTTGAATACAGCGATTCATACTCGGAAAATGTTCACTCTTATGTAAACAACATTAACACAATAGAAGGCGGAACACACTTAGTTGGATTTAGGACTGCTCTTACCAGAACCCTGAACAACTACGCATATAAAAACGGATTGATTAAAGAAAATAACAAAATAACTTTGACCGGTGATGATTTTAGAGAAGGACTTACGGCAGTAATCTCTGTTAAGGTTATGGAGCCGCAGTTTGAAGGACAAACAAAAACCAAACTTGGCAACAGTGAAGTAAAATCTGTTGTTGAAACAATTGTTGGTGAAAAACTATCCGAGTATCTTGAAGAAAACCCATCGGTTGGCAAAAAGATTATTGAAAAATGCATGCGGGCTGCTGAAGCTAGAGAAGCTTCACGTAAAGCTCGAGATCTTGTAAGAAGAAAAAACGCATTAGATTCTATGCACTTGCCTGGCAAACTTGCGGATTGTTCAATCAACGATCCTGAGCATTGTGAAATTTATATAGTAGAAGGGGACTCAGCAGGTGGATCAGCAAAGCAAGGACGCGACAGAAGATTTCAGGCAATACTTCCAATCAAAGGAAAAATTCTTAATGTAGAAAAAGCAAAGCTTAATAAGATTTTAGAGAATCAGGAAATTCAAGCAATGATTGCAGCACTTGGTGCGGGAATAGGGGAAGAATTTAATTCTGAAAAAACCCGTTACGGAAAAATTATTTTAATGACGGATGCTGACGTTGATGGAAGCCACATTCGAACACTGCTTTTAACCTTCTTTTACAGACATATGAAAGAATTAATTACATCAGGAAGAGTTTTCATTGCACAACCCCCGCTGTACAAGGTTAAAAAGGGAAAAGAAGAACAATATGCTTTTGATGATGAAGAAAGAGATAAAATATTAAAGCAATTTAGAAAAGACGTTAAAATAAAAGCAGGCGTCGTTGATGACGATGATGAAGTTGACGAAGAAGGACAGCCAAAGGGAGTTTCAATATCCCGCTATAAGGGATTGGGAGAAATGAATCCTGAACAACTTTGGTCAACAACAATGAATCCAGAGACCAGAACCGTATTACAAGTAAATGTTGACAGCGCAGCAGCAGCTGATAAAATATTTGAAACACTTATGGGAGACGCCGTTGAGCCAAGACGTGCATTTATAGAAAAGCATGCTAAGTATGCTAATCTCGATATATAATTAAAAATATTTTTTATTTAAGTAATTATTAAAAACTATGACCACAATATTTGAAAAAGTAGTACCCAGAACATTAGAAGATGAAATGAAATCATCCTACATCGATTATGCAATGAGCGTTATTGTTGCACGTGCGTTGCCCGATGTAAGAGACGGATTAAAACCTGTTCACCGGAGAGTTTTATTTGGTATGCACGAACTGGGTTTACCGCACAACAGACCGTATAAAAAATCAGCAAGAATTGTGGGAGAGGTTCTTGGTAAGTACCATCCACACGGAGATACTGCTGTTTACGATTCAATGGTGCGTATGGCACAGGAATGGTCACTTCGCTATCCGCTTGTTGATGGACAGGGAAACTTTGGATCTGTTGATGGGGATTCACCTGCCGCAATGCGTTATACCGAAGCGAGACTGGCAAGAATTGCCGATGAAATGCTTCGTGACCTTGATAAAAACACTGTTGATTTTGCAAACAACTTTGATGAGTCTTTGCAAGAGCCAACGGTTATGCCCTCTTATCTTCCAAATCTTTTAATAAATGGGGCAAGCGGCATTGCAGTCGGAATGGCAACAAATATTCCACCGCACAACATAAGTGAAGTTATTGATGGCTGCGTTGCCATGATTGAAAATCCAAAAGTAACTGCTGCAGAATTGATGAAGTATGTTAAGGCTCCGGATTTTCCGACAGGTGGAATTATTTATGGATACGAAGGCGTTAAAGAAGCCCTTCTTACAGGAAGAGGCCGAGTTGTTATTCGCGCAAAAGCAAATGTTGAAACTCTGAAGAACGACAGAGAAAATATTATCATTACAGAAATTCCTTATCAAGTAAACAAAGCAGTGCTGATTGAAAAAATTGCCGACCTTGTACGCGAAGGAAAGATAACTGAAATATCAAACATTAGAGATGAGTCTGATCGTGATGGAATGCGTATAGTAATTGAGTTAAAACGAGATGCACAGCCTGCCGTTGTTTTAAATCAATTGTTTAAGCACACCCAAATGCAGGTTACATTTGGAGTAATTATGCTCGCTCTTGTTCACGGCACACCAAAGGTTTTAAATATTCAGGAAATGATTCAGCACTTTTTAGCACACAGAATGGAAGTGCTGATCCGCAGAACAAAATATGAATTAGATGCTGCAGAAAAACGCGCCCATATTTTGGAAGGCTACATAATTGCTCTTGATAATATTGATGAAGTGATAGAGACGATAAAAAAATCCAAAGACACCGAAACAGCTAAGAATAACTTGATGAAAAAATTCAAGTTAAGCGAGATACAGGCAAAAGCAATTTTGGATATGAGATTGCAGCGCTTAACTGGGTTGGAGCGCAAAAAGATTGAAGACGAATACAAAGAAGTAATTAAATTGATAGAAAGACTTAGGGGTATTTTGGATAACGAAAGAACAAGAAATAAAATTATTAAAGAGGAACTTCTTGTACTTAAAGAGAAATACGGTGATGAACGCAGAACCGAAATCATAAAAGATTATAAAGAATTTGCACTAGAAGACATCATAGCAGAAGAAGATGTTGTTGTAACAATATCGCACGGCGGATTTATAAAACGTTTTCCGGTTAGCGGATATAGAAGACAAGGACGAGGCGGTAAGGGCGTAACAGGCGCGGGAACCAAGGAAGACGATTTTATTGAACATATGTTTGTTGCGTCAACGCACCAATACATTTTATTCTTTACAGATAAAGGGCGTTGTTATTGGCTAAAAGTTCACGAGGTTCCGGAAGGCGGAAGAACAGCGCGCGGAAGATCTGTTGTTAATCTTCTTGACAAAGATAAGGACGACAACATAACAGCATTTGTTGCGGTTAAAGAATTCCGTGAAGATCAATATCTGATAATGGCAACACAAAAAGGAACAATTAAAAAAACAGTTCTTGCTGCTTACGGAAATGTTCGCAAAGGCGGAATTAATGCAATCAATCTTGCTGCCGGAGATAAACTGATTACAGTTAAAATGACGGATGGAAAAAATGATATTGTAATTGGAACAAGTCACGGATTTGCAATTCGCTTTAATGAAAAAGATGTGCGCGATATGGGCAGAACTGCAACTGGCGTACGTGGAGTAAGACTCGGTAAAGGCGATCACGTTGTTGGCTTGCTAGTAATCAGAAATGATCAAACCACAGTTCTTGTTGTTACAGAAAAAGGATTTGGCAAACGCTCTGATATTAACGATTACAGAATTACAAAACGCGGCGGCAAAGGTGTTATCACGGTTAAGACAACAGATAAAGTTGGTAAACTTATAGCGATGATGGAAGTTGTTGATCGTGATGAGCTTGTAATTATTTCTACACAAGGAATGGTTATTAGACAAAGCGTTAAAGACTTGCGTGTAATGGGTAGAAACACACAGGGCGTAAGAGTAATTAGACTGAACGAACATGATTCGATTGCAGACATTGCCCGCGTTGTTCCTGAAGATGATGAAGAGATGAACGGAAATGGCAACGGCAACGGAAAAAATGACGAGCCATTACTTAGTTAGTTTTACATCTTAATGCTATTATATATTAAATCGTCCCAATAAACAGGACGATTTTTTATTATCTACTTGGCGTATTTTTTGTATTATTAAAGCAGACTATTTTTAATAAAATTATTATAGAACATGAACAAAACATTTATAACAATTCTTTTTTTTAGCACAACGGTTTTTGTTTTCGCACAAAACTCAACAGGGCTTTCTGAAATAAGCAAAGAAGATCTTATTAAGAATGTTAGAATTCTTTCTTCGCCGGAGTTTGATGGAAGATTACCTGGCAGCGAAGGTTACAACAAAGCTGCTCAGTTTGCTGCCGATAAGTTTTACGAACTTGGGTTAAAGTTCGCTGGCGACGAACAGTATTTTCAATATCTAAATGTTGAATACAACAAAATTGAATCTCCCGCTATATTTAAAACCATTGTTGGTGGCGATACAACTAATTATGGATTAGGTAAGGATTTTGTATTACGCGGGTTTACAGGATCAAACAAATTTACTCTGCCCGTTGTGTTTTGCGGATACGGAATTTCTCGTACTGATCTTGGTTATGATGATTATGCGGGAGTAAATGTTAAGAACAAAATTGTAATGGTATTTAAACAAAATCCTAAATGGAAAAACGATGACAAAGATTGGGGAACAAATTATCCACGAGAAAAATCTCTTGTTGCAAAAAAGCTGGGCGCAAAAGGCATTTTATTTGTCTCTCTGCCCAATGATGAAAATCCCCAGCCGCTTATTGGAAGCGTAATGCATGGTGAAGGTGAACAACCCACAGATTTTCCACAGCTTCACATTTCCTTAGATGCTGCAAATCAATTACTTAGCAAAACAGGATTTTCTATAAACGATGTTCAAACAAAGATAGATGAAAAGAAGAAACCACTATCGATGAATCTTACAACCAAAGCACAGATAGAAATAAATGCCAGCTATGAAAAGAATGCCAGAACCATGAATGTTGTTGCAATGATTGAAGGCAGCGATCCGAAACTTAAAAATGAATTTGTAGTTATTGGCGCACACTTGGATCATGTTGGTTCGCAAGCGGGATTATTATTTCCAGGCGCTAATGATAATGCTTCCGGCTCTGCAGGAGTTTTAGAAATTGCCAAAGCTTTTGTTAAAGGAGGAATACTGCCCAAACGTTCAATGCTTTTTGTTTTGTTTGCTAGCGAAGAGCAGGGACTTAACGGCTCAAAGCATTTTGTTGAAAGTTGGCAAAAAGGTTACGACAAAATTACAGCAATGATTAATATGGATTGTATCGGTTATGGCGACAGCATTCAAGTTGGCAACGGGAAGAGTGCACCAACACTTTGGGAGATTGCGCATCAAATCGATAAGACAAGCTTTAACTCAATGGTGGATAGAACATGGAACGGAGGCGGCGCAGACGCAACTCCATTTTTTGAAAAAGGTATTCCCTGTTTGTACTTTGTAACCACAAACAGTTATGATCATCTTCATCTTCCATCGGATAAAGTAGAAACACTTAATACGGTTTTATATGAAAAGGTTGTTAAGCTTGCACACCTTACTGCACTTGAAGTTGCCAATGGAAATTATAAAAGAGAAACATTAATAAAATAAAAATAACGATTTTGGTATTGTCGCGGTGCGGGATTTTTAAATCAAAGGTTAAATCGAAGAACAGTATATAAACCTACCACAAAAGTGTCTGCGAAGTACCGAACCGCCGCTTTTGCCAAACCCGTGTTATGCGTTCGGGCTTCTTTAACATTAAAGTTTCATTTTTTTAATCATCTCTTCAGCGTTTTGGTTTGTTGGGTCTAATTGTAAACTTTTTTCATAATTCTTTATGGCTGATATTTTGTCCCCTTTAGTCATATAAGCTTCTCCCAAACTATCATAAGCATTAAATGAATTAGGATTGGCAATACAACTCATTGTAAAAATCTCAATTGCTTCATCAAATTTATTTTGCGATAATTGTTCGTAGCCTTCTCTAATTAAGAGATATTCTAAAACATCTGTGTTTGCAGGTCTCTTAGTATATTCTAACTTAGCTTCTTCTAATCCATTTTTCAAAATAATTTCAATTATTTCTTGAGTATAATTTTGATTAGTTTCATTGTCGGGTTTGGTAATAGTTGGTTTGTAATTTTTCTCAAAAATTATCTTTGCTATTTCAAAATTAAGTTGGTCTGTACCACGAAATGTTTTATTTGACATTAAAATCAATGTTGTGTTTTCATCAACAAATCGCATAAAATCCGCATAGAAAATATTATTTGTGCCATTATGCCAAACCCTAAAAGTATTTCTATTTGTCTTGGAAACGTCCCAACCATAAGCATAAATAGCGTTGTTATTTTCGTTTGCCCTGATCAATGGATGGTACAATTTTTCTTTTGCTTCTTTCGATAAAATATTTTCAGTCATCAGTGCTTTATGCCATTTAAACAAATCTTCTGTAGTCGAAAGTATCCCACCATTTCCTAATAAGTGATAGTAAGGTGCTTTTCCATTCCACTTTTTATCTGTTGGTTTTCCCCATATCGTATTATTTTTACCATAACCCACAGCAATTAAATCTATATCCCAGTTTGGTCTGCTATAACCCGTTGCTTCCATTCCTGAAGGATTCCACAGGTTTTCGTAAAGGTATTGCTCATACGTTTGTCCTGAGACTTTTTCAATGATAAGGGCTAACAAGCTATAACCTATGTTTGAATATGAAAAATCTGAACCAATTACAAATTGCAAAGGCGAAATCATTACAGAATCAATAAAAGCCGTTTCCGATATTGGATCGTAGTCTTCACCTACATTACTTTGCAATCCTGATTGGTGTCTTAATAAATCGTGAATTGAAATTGTTGATTTATCAACTGGAACATTTTGAAAGTATTTAGTAATAGTGTCGGATGTGCTTAATTTATGTTGCATTTCTAATTTTAGAATGGCTGCTGCCGTAAATTGTTTTGTTAGAGAGCCAATGTCAAAAATTGTATTAGTGGTGTTTTTTTCTTTGAGTTCGGCATTCCTAAATCCATAACCTTTTGAAATGACTACCGTTCCTTCAAGTTCTATAAGCACAGTTCCTGCAAAACCAAGTTTTTCATATTCAGTTAAGTAAGATTCAATTTGTTTAGTTATTTCAGAATAGTTTTTAATTTGTGCAAATGACATTAAATTAAAAAGCAAAGTCATTAATATTACAATAGAAATTCTTTTCATTTTTTTGTTTGTTATTGTTAGTTGTGTCTATGTGTCTTTTAGCCTGACGCCTGACTAGTTTATACCAGCCATAAAGTTGCACATATACAACAACATTATGTTGGCTTTGTGCCACAAATAGCTGTCTTTATTTCTTCTACAAACATAAAATATTTTTTTATAAATCATCAAAGAGCGATTACCAAAAAATTATTTTAATATTTTTTTCATCGCCCCACTATGCGCTTTTATTGTCTTATCCAAATCCTCTTTTGTGTGCGCTGTTGAAACAAACAAAGCTTCAAACTGTGCCGGCGCAAGATAAATTCCACGATTTAACATTTCGTGAAAATATTTTCCATACAACTCAGTGTTTGATGTTAATGCAGACTTAAAATCATTAACCGGCTTTTCAGTAAAGAACACACACATCATTGAGCCAACACGATTCATTGCATAATTTTTTCTAATTGCTTTTAAGTTTTCCTTAAATCCATTTTCTAAATACATAGAAGCTTTTTCTAACTGTACATAAATTTCGGGATGTTCTTTTATATATGATAACGCAGCAAATCCGGCAGACATTGCAAGGGGATTGCCGCTTAAAGTTCCTGCCTGGTAAACAGGTCCGCTTGGAGAAAGCTTTTCCATTATTTCTCTTTTACCGCCAAAAGCACCAACAGGTAAACCGCCGCCAATAATTTTTCCAAATGTAGAAAGATCAGGTTTAATTCCTAAAATCTCCTGGGCACCGCCAGCCGCAACACGGAAACCGCACATCACTTCATCAAAAATCAAAATTATATTTTCTTCATTACAGAGTTCTCTTAGCTCAACAAGAAAAGCTTCATTCGCTTGTACAACACCCATATTACCAGCAATTGGTTCTATAATTATCGCAGCAATTTCTCCGCGATTTTTTACAACAAGTTCTTTTACCGAGTTTATATCATTGTAATCAGCGAGCAAAGTGTCTGAAGCATTTGCTTTTGTAACACCAGGTGAAGTGGGAACGCCAAATGTTAAAGCACCGCTGCCGGCTTTAATTAAAAAATGATCTGCGTGCCCGTGATAGCAGCCTTCAAATTTTATAAACTTATCCCGTCCGGTATAACCACGCGCAAGGCGAACGGCGCTCATTGTTGCCTCAGTTCCACTGTTTACCATTCTAACCATTTCCATTGATGGAACAAGCTCTGTAATAAGCTGTGCCATTCTAACTTCCATTTCTGTTGGCGCACCAAAGCTGGTTCCGTTCTCAAATGTTTTCTTTAGTGCTTCTTTAATAAAAGCCGGATTGTGTCCGAACAAATGCGGACCCCAGCTTCCAATGTAATCGATGTATTCGTTGCCATCTACGTCATATAACTTAGAGCCGGATCCTCTTTCTATAAAGACTGGATCACCTCCGACAGATTTAAATGCTCGTACGGGAGAGTTTACTCCGCCCGGAATATATTTTTTTGCTTTTTCAAATAATTGTTTGCTTTTTGTTGTGTTCATAAAAAAATATTTAATAATTGATAATTGTTAGCAAATTTATAAATAACTAACATATGTTTTATGGTAAAAACAAGAGCTTATCCGTAATATTTTTAAAATAATGTGTTAAATCTCAAATGATTAATCATAAAATATTTCTTGATTTTCGAAAAATAAACACTTAAGTTTTGTCAAAAATTCTTGGATATGAAAAATTGACCGTGCACTAATGTTGTTATTTGGATGAAAATGATGTAAAGACAATTTAATAAATTTATTTTTTAAGGAGGCATAATGAACAGCATTAAATTCTACCATGTATTTTTTCTTTTTTTATTTGTATTGTTTATAAATATAAATGGTATAGCCCAACCCAGTTCTTGGATAAGTAAGGGTCTTGAGGTGGATAGTAGAAGAATTGGAGAAATTTTTTCAGGCACCATGGTTATTAACAAATATGGAGATACCGCATATTTCACAGAGGACGAAGGAGCAACCTGGCTTAGGAGTACGCCTTACGCACCCGGATTACGCCTCGAAAACTGCAGTCGCCCATCTCATCTCTTATTAAAACCGGGAAACAAATCGCTTGGCAACGCGGGTACTTTTGTTGTTGGATATGATGCAAGCTCTAATCCCAAAGCATGGCGGTTTGAAAGTGATAGTCTGATTGAAATCAATATAACAGGCTCAGGAAAGTTGCTTGCGGTGGCCGTATTACAACAGACTGTAATATTTGTTGGAGAAGGCGGAACCTGGAAATCAACTGACGGCGGGAATGCTTTTCAGCAGACATCATTAGGCGGAGCAGATGTTATATATAATCAAGTAGATAGTAAGTGGTATTTGGGAGGATTTCTTGGTATTCACACATCTTCAGATGGCTTTACCTGGGGAGCATCGGTTGCACCAATTATAGCAAATAATTTTGCTGTCAATCCAATAAACGGAGATGTTGCAATTGCAACAGCAGACATTAGTGTGAAAATATTAAAGACCAATGGATCCGTTGTTACGCTCAATAATGGCTGGCCCTTTCCCGCCTTTCCTACTGCAGTTGTTTATGATTTAGACGGAAATCTTTATGCATCGTATGTTAAGTACAGCCCTTCTACAAGCAGCAGCGCAATGAAGTTTGACAACAGTACACAACAATGGAATGACATTGGGGGCATACCCGGCCATGTTATTAATGATCTTGAATTTGCCGTACTATCGGGAGGAACAACAAATCTCTTAGCTGCATCAACCGGTGGTGTTTGGATAATGGAGCTGGGAACAACAGATATTGAGGACGAAATGAATAATCCAATAGAGTTTGTTCTTTATAATAGTTTTCCAAACCCATTTAATCCGATAACCACAATAAGCTGGGAATTGCCAACAAACAATTATGTAATTTTAAAAGTTTATGATGTATTGGGAAACGAAATTGATGAACTAGTAAATGAAGAGCAATCGGCCGGAATACATCACATTAGTTTTAACGCTGGCGGGCTTAGCAGCGGCGCTTATTATTATAAAATTTCAGCGGGAGATTTTTCTAAGACAGCCAAACTGTTGTTGTTGAAATAAGATATATTTAGAAAATAAAGCAGGCAGATAGCGAAATACAAAGCAAATCCGAAGTAATTTCTATACAGCCAAGGAAGCATAAAATTACTTCGGGTTAGTTTTAAGAATTAGTGTTTGTTTTAATTAAAAAGCAAAAGATAATCTTTTTGTTTACCTGCCTGCCGATAATTTTCTGGAATAATTTTCCAGTTGTTTAGTAGTTTTGGTTCTACAACTTTCTGTTGCTCAATCCATTTCATAAGATAATAACGTAAATCTTTTTCAGTCGAATTGATAATTCGTGATGATAATTCTTCTTGTGGGATTTTTGCTCCGCGTGTTAAATGTCCGCCACCGCCATTACCACGGTATGAATTAACAGCAACCTTATATTTTTTATTAAGCTCAAAATCTTTTCCATCTGAAAAACGATTTATCTGAACTCTCTCGCCAAATGGTTTTGTTACATCAACAACATATTCAATCCCAGCGGCAGAATCAAAATTGTAATATCTTTCTTCAAGTTCGGGAGAATTTGTGCGTTCAGAATACTTAATGTTTCCGTTTTCATCAAGTTTAAACTTTAGAAGATGATCGTTTTCAGTATTCATTATATTAAACCAGTTGCCGTAAGAGAATTCCAGATAATCTTTTATTTCCTGCCCGCTTAATTCCATTGTATAAAGAAGATTTTCATATCTGTAAAGATCGAACATGTCCTTAACAAAAACAGTTCCTTTGTCTATTTTAGCATTAAATGAAAGCGGAGCCGTAAATGAAACATCAGCATCTGTTAACTTTAGTTGAACAATATGAATTAAATCAGTAAACTTTGATGGACCGAACATTGCATCACGAGAGGAGATCATTTCTGAAAACTCTCCAACCGGACGAGAAACATAATTCATTGCTTCTTCAAAATTATTTTTATAGCGATTCATAAATTCAACATCCGGGGCGTAGTTTTGCATATCCACAAGTTCACCGCTAATTTCTTTTCTATCATATATCATACACATCTTGTCATACTTTAAAACATAATTTGCAACAGCAAGATTTCGTGCACCGGCAGTTGTTCCGAGAATTAAAACATCCTTTCCAGATGGATTCATAGTTTTCATATTCCATCCGGAATGATCGTGACCAACAAACACAACATCTAACCCGTCAACTTTTTCAGCAACAAGTTTAGCGGCATTTTCATTTTTGTAAGTGTTTTCATTTTGATCATTATATGTGTAATCAACCCCGGCATGAAACAATCCGATCATTAAATCAGGCTGTTCAGTTTCGCGAATTTTCTTAACCCATTTTTGTGCTGTTTCAATAATATCATCAAAACGCATTCCCGACCAAATTATTTCCGGAAGCCATTGCGGAATAGCCGGAGTAATCAAACCAAGTATTGCAATTTTAACCCCACCACGCTCAACGGTTGTATAAGGTTTAAAGTATGGCTGATTTGTTTCTGTGTTTATTGCATTGGCAGCAAGCCAGGGAAAGTTTAATTCACCATTAAACTTATCATAAACATCATGCCCTGTTTCAATGTCATGATTACCAACGGTGCCCGCATCATATTTCATATAATTCATTACATCAGCATAAAGATGAATCGTATCTGTCTTTTCAAAATTATAATAGTAAACAACCGGATCACCCTGAAGAATATCTCCATTATCCAACAGAAAAACAATTTGATTAGTATCGGCACGCTGTTCCTTTAGATAAGTCATAACTCGGGCAAGTGATGAGTTTGTTTCTTTATTTTCTTTTAGATTGAAAGGAAAAATTGCGCCGTGAACATCTGAAGTCTCAATAATTTTGACAGTTACTGTCTGAGAGACTCCTGAAAGACCAAGAAAAAGAAATAGTGCAAATATGCTTAAGAATCTTTTGATCATTTAAATATTCCGATTGATTTTTGTTTGCAAGATAATAAAATGAATGATAACACATTATGAAAAAAGGCGACCGTTTTTGATCGCCTTTTAATAGTTCAATTAGAAAAAAGATAGATTCCGGCTCGAGCCCGGAATGACAAAATAAATATATTTATCTCTTTTCGTATGGTGGTTGTTTTGGATTTACAGGTGGATTTAATTTGTGTAATCGCATCACCTCTTCAATTGCTTTTTCAAGCTGCACATCAACACC
>Ga0172367_10002797_pt1 | contig 23418 bp, 17 predicted proteins | sample Lak10m_FD_114542 | JGI IMG/M metagenome (GOLD analysis project Ga0172367, IMG submission 114542) | Freshwater microbial communities from Kabuno Bay, South-Kivu, Congo - kab_022012_10m | ecosystem: Environmental > Aquatic > Freshwater > Lake | place: Democratic Republic of the Congo: South-Kivu... | reverse complement strand
TGACGCAGAATGGCAAGGCAAGCCGCCAGAACCAGGATCAGGGGCGGCACCAGCATGAGCCGCGCCTGACGCGGAGTGGGACGACCACCCAGACGCACGCCCGAGAAGCACAGGAGGTGGCCCATGACGATGAGCAGGGAACCTTCCAATGGATCCACCGCCCCCAGCACCATGAGCAGCAAACCGGTGAGAACGGTCCAGCGGGCCATGATCTGTGGTGACATGTTTCCTCCACAAGACTTTGGACGACATGGGGGTCAATGGTCGACACGGGTGAAAGGAGTTCTTCGTCATCGGCCATGCGGGAGGCCCGGCGAAAATACACAAACAGCATCCGTCAGATTAGGTGATTCGGTCCACTAGCCCTCGGGCGATCTGGCAAGGGATAATCGCCTGCCCTATTCGCGCGGTGCGGGCGGATGCCCCGGACGCCATCCGGGCCCGGTGCCGGGCACGCGGCCAATGGCGTGGATGCGGCCCTCCAGGCAGAGGCTGCACTGGGCCGCGCTCTCGCTGATGCAGGCCTTGCCGGGGTAGATCTCGTAAAGGGCGCGGTAGGCCACCGGCGTGAGGTTGGGCATGACGATGTTTGCGCCGCGCATGAGGCCCAGCTCCCGCCCCTGCTCCGTGTTGAGGGTGGCCAGGGCCGTGGTGCTGGGGATGTTGGCGTCGGGCCGCACCAGACGCGTGAGCGCCACCGTCTTGTAGGTCATCAGTTCCGAGTTGGGCACCTGCTCGCCAGGAGGGGCGGCGGGAAAATCCGGGTGACCGTCCACGCCCAGCGGCGTCATGGGATGGGGGATGAAGGGCCCCACGCCGATCATGTCCAGGTCCAGCTCCCGGAAGAGCTCCAGGTCCCGTGCCAGGCTGGCGTGGCTCTGGCCGGGGATGCCGATCATGACACCACTGCCCACCTCATAGCCCAGCTCCCGCAAGTACCCCAACAACACCAGCCGCGGCTCGCGGCCCGGGTGGCCCGGGTGGATGCGCGCGAAGAGGGCCGCGTCCGTGGTCTCCAGGCGCAGCAGATAGCGGTCGGCGCCGGCGCGGCGCCAGGTCTCGTAGTCCGACCGGGGACGCTCCCCCAGGCTCAAGGTGATGGCCAGCCCGGTTTCGCCGGCAATGGCCCGCACCAGCTCGGCGATGCTCTGCGTGTCGTGGGCGGGATCCTCCCCCGCCTGCAGCACCACGGTGCCGTAGCCAAAGGCTTTGGCCTGGCGGGCGCAAGCCAGGATCTCGTGGGGCTCCATGCGGTAGCGCACCACCTCCGCGTTGCCGGCGCGGATGCCGCAATAGGCGCAGCGGCGCAAGCAGTGGTTGCTGATCTCGATCAGGCCCCGCCGGTGCACCTCCTCGCCCACATGCAGGCGGCGCTGCCCATCGGCGGCGGCCCACAAGTCCTCCAGGCGCGCAGGATCCTCCTCACGCAGCCAGGACACAAGCGTGGCGTGGTCCGGAATCTCCGCCCATGCCGGAAGGGAACTCACGCCGTCTCCTCCCGCCAGGCGGCCAGGGCCTCCGGGAAGGGGGCCAGGGCGCGGTCCAGGATGCCCATGGTGGCGGCAATGCACACGCCGTAGTTGGTCATGGGAACGCCTGCCTCGCGGCAGTGGAGTTGGCGGCTGAGCACCTCCCGTCGGTTCCACATGCAGGCGCCGCAGTGCACCACCAGGCTCCACGGCGAAGGATCCTGGGGAAAGTCGTGGCCCTGGGCGTGGTCCACCTGCAGTTCGCCACCAGCCTGTTGCTGCAGCCAATTGGGCAGCTTCACCCGGCCAATGTCCTCCCGGCCGGGATGGTGGGTGCAGGCCTCGGCGATGAGCACGCGGTCGCCAGGTTTGAGGTGGCGGATGGCCGCCGCTCCCCGGGCCATTTCCGCCAGATCGCCCTGGCGGCGGGCGAAGAGGATGGAGAAGGAGGTCATGGGCACATCCGGTGGCGTGTCCCGCGCCACCTGGCGAAAGGCCTGGCTGTCCGTCACCACCAGTGCGGGGGGATGGCTGAGTCCCGCCAGGGCCTGTGTCAAGCCGCTGTCCTTCACCACCACGGCGCGGGCGTCGATGGCCAGCAAGTCGGTGATCACCTGCTGCTGGGGCAGGATCAGGCGGCCCACCGGAGCGCCTTCGTCCACGGGCACCACCAGCACCACGGCCTGACCGGCCTGCACCAGATCCGCCAGCAGGCTGCGGCGGCTCACCCAGTCGCCCGGCGCCTGATCCAGCAGGGCCTGGCGCAGCTCGGCAAGGCCGGGATCCAGGCCGCGCTCGGCCACTTCGGCACCGGCAAGGGAGGAACGCACCACGCGCAGACCCTCCGCCTCCAGGCGGCAGCACTCCGCGCCGTCGGGCCGGGCCAGGTCCACTTTGCTGAAAACCGCCACCACAGGCACGCCGCGCTGACGCAGCTCTTCCAGCAGGTGGCGCTCGAAGGATCCCCAGCGGGGCTGATCGCAGACAATGAGACCGAGGTCCGTGCGGTCCAGCACCTGGCGGGTGCGCGTGATGCGCAACTCTCCCAGGGCGCCCTCGTCGTCAATTCCCGCCGTGTCGATGAAGAGCACGGGGCCCAGCGGCTGCAGCTCCATGGGCTTCTCCACGGGGTCCGTAGTGGTGCCCGCCACCGCGCTGACGATGGAGGCCTGCTGCCGCGTGAGGGCGTTGAGCAGGCTGCTCTTGCCCACATTGCGCCGCCCGAAAATGCCGATGTGCAGGCGGTGTCCGGTGCGAATCTTCGCCATCACGCCTTCCCCTTAACAGTAGACATCCCGACGCCCCGCGCGCACCAGTTCCACCAAACGCCGGGAACTGGCCCGGGGGCCCTCCTCCATGCCCGCCAGCAGGTGCGGAATGAGCGCCTCGCCGGCCTGGCGCGTGGCGGGGCTGGCGTAGTCCAGGAGATACTCCAGGAAGGTGGAGATGGCGTTGGGGTCGCAGTGGGCGCGGATGTCCCCGGGCTTGGCGAGGTCCATGAAGTCCATGCCCGTGCGCCCCAGACGGTAGCAGCCGGTGCAGAAGCTGGGGATGTATTCCATGCGCACCAGGTCCGCCACCACTTCATCCAGTTCCCGGTGATCCCCAAGGCTGAACTGGGCGCCGGTGTCGTCGTCCATCTCGTGGGCGCGGCGCTCGTCGCCCTCCACGGACACTCCGCCGCAGGCCTCGCCCTCGTCCTCCTCGTAGCCGCCGGGATTGGTGCGGCTGCCGGCGCTGATCTGGGACACGCCCAGGGCGAAACTCTCCCGCCGCATCTGGGCGCTCTCCCGCGTGCTCATGATGATGCCCGTGTAGGGCACCGCCAGGCGCAGGATGGCCACCAGCACGCGGAAGTCCAGGTCGCTGACGGGCTTGGGCGGATGTTCGCTGATGCGCGAGCCAGAGGCCGGCTCCAGGCGCGGCACGCTCACGGTGTGCGGTCCGCAGCCGAAGGCGTTCTCCAGGTGGCGCGCGTGCTGCATGAGGGCCAGCAGTTCCCAGCGCCAGTCGAAGAGTCCGAAGAGCACGCCCACGCCCACATCTTCGATGCCCGCCGTCATGGCGCGGTCCATGGCGCCCAGGCGCCAGGCGTAGTCGGCCTTGGGGCCGCGCGTGTGCACGGCGCGATAGGTCTCCGGGTGGTAAGTCTCCTGGAAGATCTGGTAGGTGCCGATGCGCGCGCCCTTCAGCTCGCGGAACTCGTCCACGCTCAGCGGCGCCACATTCACATTCACCCGCCGGATCTCGCCGGGCCCCTCCTTCACCTTGTAGACGGTGTCGATGGCGTCGAGCACATAGCGGAAGCCCTCCTTGGGATAGGCCTCGCCGGCCACCAGCAGCACGCGCTTGTGACCCTGGCGGATGAGGTGCAGGACTTCCCGGGAAATCTCCTCCGTGCGCAGGGCGCGGCGCTTCAGCCCACGGTTGCTGACGCTGAAGGCACAGTAGGCACAATCGTTGGCGCACAGGTTGCTGATGTAGAGTGGCGCGAAGATCACCAGGCGGTTGCCGTAGATCTCGCGCTTCACCTGGGCGGCGCTGGCGAAGAGCTCCTCCAGAAGGGCGGGATCGCTGATGCCCATGAGCGTGGCGATCTGCTCATCGTCCAGCCCGCGCCCCAGGCGGGCGTGGGCCAGGGCCTCGCGCACGGCCACCGGGTCCGCGTGGCGGGCCAGGCCCAGCAGGCCCTCGATGTGCGCGCTGTCGATGGTGAAAGCGGTGGCGGACATGCTTCCTTTCCGGCCCGCAGGCCTCGTGTTGGGCTACATGGTAGAAGCCCTGCGGTACATGGTCAATGGTGAATCTCCCATGTGCGCATCGCTGTTTGCCCGATAGAAAAGGCCCGACGCCCGGAGGAGTCGGGCCTCTGCTGTCAGGCCATGAAGGCTCCGCGCGCCGTGTAGTGGGTGTGCAGGAGCTTGTGGCTGAGGTGTCCGCAGGGGCCGTCGGTGAGGAACTTGGTGTAGAGTTCCAGCACAGCCGGGTTCTCGTGGCTCTTGCGGATTTTGTAGGCGCGGTCTTCGCCATAGATGGCCTTGGCCCGCGCCGCGCGAATCTCCGGAGAGGTGGGGATGGGCTGGCCGCCGCCGCCGATGCAGCCGCCGGGGCAACCCATGAACTCGATGAAGTGGCACTCGCTGAAGCGTCCGCCTGCCTTGATGTCGTCCATCACTTTCTTGGCGTTGGCGGTGCCGTGGGCCACGGCAACCTTCAGGGTGGCGCCCTTCAGCCAGTCCCAACTGCCCACCAGGGGCTTGAACATGGGGATCACCGGACCCACCTCGCGGATGGGCAGCTCCACATAGCGGATGCCGTCGAAGCCGCGCACGGGGATGATGTCCGCGTGGTCGAAGAGGTTCTCCACCTGCACGCCGCACACCACTTCGATCACCGTGCGCAGGGCGGCCTCCATCACGCCGCCGGTGGCGCCAAAGATCACGCCGGAACCCGTGGCCGAGCCGAAGGGATCGTCGAAGTCCGAGTGGGGAAGGTTGGGCAGGTCGATGCCTGCCTCCTTGAACATCTGCGCCAGCTCACGCGTGGTCAGGCCGAAGTCCACATCCTTGGTGCCGCTGTCGCGCATCTCGGGACGGTTGCACTCGAACTTCTTGGCCGCGCAGGGCATCAGCGCCACGGTGACGATGTCCCTGGGGTCCAGGTTGTGCAGCTGGGCGTAGTAGGTCTTGATCACCGCGCCGAACATCTGCTGGGGGCTCTTGGCGCTGCTGAGATTGGGGATGTAGTCCGGGTAGAAGTGCTCCAGGTACTTCACCCAACCCGGCGAGCAGCTGGTGAACTGGGGCAGCACGGCGTCGCGGTCCCCTTGCACCAGGGCGCGGTGCAGGCGCAGCAGCAACTCCGTGCCTTCCTCGAGGATGGTCAGGTCGGCGGTGAAATTGGTGTCGAAGACCTTGTCGAAGCCGCACAGGCGCAGGGCCGTGTTCATCTCGAAGGTCATGGGCGTGCCCGGCTGGCAGCCGAAGCACTCGCCGATGGCGGCGCGGGGGGCAGGGGCGGTCTGGATCACCACATGCTTGGCGGGGTCGTCGATGAGGCGCCAGATCTCCTCCGTGGGATCATTGGCGCGCAGGGCCCCGGTGGGGCAGCGGTTGATGCACTGACCGCAGTTGATGCACACCACCTCGCCCAGGGGCTTGTCCCGAAAGGTCTCGATGGTGGTCTCGCTTCCCCGGTGGCAGGCCTCCAGCACGCCAACCTCCTGCAGGTCGATGCAGGTGCGCACGCAGCGGCGGCACAACACGCACTTGTCCATGTTGCGCACCACGCTGTAGCTGCTTGTGTCCGTCTGGTGGCGGCGCTCCGTGCGCTGGCCGAAGCGGAAGTGGGTCACGCCCATCTCCTTGGCCAGGCTCTGCAGCTCGCAGTTGTTGCTGCGGAAGCAGGTGTAGCACTCGCCCACATGCTCGCTCAGCATCAGGTCCACGATGTGGCGGCGGGCGTTGCGCACCTTGCGCGTGTGGGTGTGGATGGCAAGTGGACTGGTGATGGGATAGGCGCAACTGGCCTGCAGCGCGCGCTGGCCTTCCACCTCCACCACGCACACGCGGCACAACCCGGCGCTGCACAGGTCGGCGTGGTGGCACAGGGTGGGAATGTGCACGCCCAGGCGCTTGGCCGCCTCGAGGATGGTGGTGCCCAGGGGCACCTTGATCTCCTGCCCGTCGATGCTCACGCGCACCTGGGCACCCACGGCGTTTTCGTCGGCCCGGGCGCTCACCACCTGCGGCTTCTGGGAAACCGGGGCGCGACTGGTATCGGGATTCATTCTGCTCTCGGTGTTCATCTTGCCTCCGGCTCAAGCGCCCTGGCGGGCCAGGATCTCATCCTTGAAGTGCTCCACGATCGACAGGAAGGCGTTGGGGCTGCTCTGGCCCAGACCGCACTTGGAGGCCAGTTGCATGGTCTCGCCCAGCGCCTTCAGCTCTTGCAGGTGGGCCAGGGAGCAGGTGCCCTGCTCCAGCTTGCCAATGCCCTCCAGCAGCACGCGGTTGCCGCTGCGGCAGGGCGTGCACTGGCCGCAGGACTCCTCGTCGAAGAACTCCATGAAATTGCGCGCCACGCGCAGCATGTCCCGCTGCGGGCCGAAGACGATGATGCTGCCGCCGGTGGATGCGTCGTCGAAGGCCAGGCGACGGCCGAAGGATTTGCGCGGCACGCAGGTGCCACTGGCGCCGCCCACCTGAACGGCCTTGGCCTCCTCGCCGCCCACTTCCCGCAGCAGGTCCTCGATGGTGATGCCCATGGGGAACTCGTAGACGCCGGCACGGGCGCAGTCGCCGGAGACGCTGAAGAGCTTGGTTCCCGTGCTGCTGGCGGGGCCGACCTTGGCGAAAGCCTCCGCGCCCAGGGCGATCACGCGGGCCGCCAGGGCCAGGGTCTCCACATTGTTCACGCAGGTGGGGTGGCCCAGATAGCCCGTGTTCACCGGGAAGGGAGGCCGGTTGCGCGGCTCGCCGCGGTGGCCTTCCAGGGATTCGATGAGAGCCGTCTCCTCGCCGCACACATAGGCGCCGGCGCCCATGTGCACGCGCACGGTGAAGTCGAAACCGTCCACTCCCAGGATGCGCTCGCCCAGGAGGTGCTCCGCCTCGCGTCGGGCGATGACCTCCTCCAGGTGACGGCGCATGAAATCGTACTCGCCGCGCAGGTAGATGATGCCTTCCTTGGCGCCAATGGCGCGTCCGGCGATGGCCATGCCCTCCAGCACCAGATCCGCCTTATCCGCCAGGAGCACGCGATCCTTGAAAGTGCCGGGCTCGCCCTCGTCGGCGTTGCACACCACGAATTTCACCGGGTCCTGGGCCAGGGCGGCGAAGTTCCACTTCACGCCGGTGGGAAATCCCGCGCCGCCGCGCCCCTTCAGGCCGGACTCGCGCACGGCGGTGATGATGTCCACGCGCTTCATTGTGACGGCCTTGCGCAGACCTTCGTCGGGGCGGCCGTCGCGGAAGAGGATGGAGTTGTGGTTCTTCAAGCTCATGAGCGGGCCTCCAGCACTTCCGGCGCCACTTGCAGGGCGCCCGCCGACACCAGCGCGTCGTCCTCGCTGCGCTCCGCGTACAGCCCATAGATGCGGCGGCAGGCCTCCAGGATGGTGTGCACGCTCTCCGGCGTCACCTGGGTGAAGATCTGCTTGTTCACCATCAGTGCCGGGCCCTGGTCGCACATGCCCATGCAATTGGTCCACTCCAGGGTGAAGCGGCCGTCAGCCGTGGTCTGGCCGAAGCCCACGCCGAGCTCCTGCTCCAACTGACGGGCCACACGGTCCTTGTCGCGCATGTCGCAGCTGATGGTGCGGCACAGGCGCAGCACGAAGCGACCCTTGCGCTCGCTGCTGAGGAAAGCGTAGAAGGTGATGACGCTGTAGACCTCCACCGGGTGGATGCCCAGGTGGCGCGCCACCTCCTGCATGGCAAAGTCCGACACCCAGCCCTGCGTCTCCTGCAGTTCCTGCAGGATGGGCAGCAGGGCCGAGCGGTTGCGGCCGTGGCGGGCGCAGATTTCATCAATGCGCCGCCCCAGTCCCTCGCGCTCCAATACCAGCATGACCGTCTCCCGTGCTGAACGCCGTCGCCGTGGCGTCGGCGCATGTGTCGTGTCAGGGGCGCCAGGCGCCCTGAAAGCGCCGGTGAAGGCGCGGGCCGGGGGAGTCCTGTGGCTTCTCCGGCTCCTTTCTCGGTTAAAATATTAACACTAAAAGTTGAAATCTCAAGCCAAAGCGGGAGAAATGCAGCCCTCCGGGGCGTCCAAATGCGCGGACATTTCGCGAGCCAATTGGGGGCAGCCGCATGCCGTGTCCGCCTCGCGTCACAGTGGATTCCCAGGCCCCCCTTTTCCCACGGATTATTCGGGAACACGACTCCCCATTTTTCCGTTTAGCCGCGCGCTCCCCAAAACCTTCTTCGAAGGGTGGGCGGGGGGAGGAGGGAGGGCGCGTCTATTCCCCTTACGGAACTCCCTTTCTGCCCCAGATCCACTTTCCCATGGCAAAGGCCCCACCCACCACTTTAACTTCCCCCGTCACCCGTGGACGGGATTTCCCACAAAAGCCAGGAGTGCCGGTGCGGCCCCGCTTCAATCGCCTCCAGGCGGTCTCAGGCCTGTTCATCCTTTTGCTGTCCTGCGGCAAAGCGCCTGTGCGCCCACACGCCTATCTGGGCAGCGAGGCGTGCGCCAAGTGCCACGGGGGTGCCAAGGCCAACGGCATCTTCGAGACCTGGCGGGGCACAGCCCACGCCCGCGCCTGGAAGGATCTGGCCAGTTTGCGCGGCGGAGAGATCGCCCGCGAAATGGGCGTGGAAGGCCCGGCCCAGCACGCATCCCAATGCCTGGAGTGCCACGCCACCGGGCAGAAGGACTCGCCGACACAGCGGGCGCTCATTGGCGTGGAGGAAGGCGTGGGCTGCGAGGCCTGCCACGGCCCCGGCGCCGACTACGCCAAGAAGCTGGTGATGCCCGAACCCAAGGAAGCTCGCCGCCACGGCCTGCGGGAGGATCCCCAGGACGCCTGCGTGGAGTGCCATCGCCCGGGCGTGGCCCACATCAAGAACTTCGACTACAAGACGCGCTGGGCTCTGATCGCCCACGCCCTGCCGCCCAAGAAGGGTGCCTGACCGCACCATTCCAAGGGAGGGACCCATGGCCCTGGTGAAAAAGATCCTGTTGGGACTGGCCCTGGTGCTGGCCCTGCTCGTGCTGGGGGCTTTCCTGTTGCCCGACCACTACCAGATAAGCCGTCGCGTGGTCACCTCGGCGTCCCTGGAAAAGGTGCAGCCCTTGCTTGAGGATCTTTCCCGCTGGCCGGCATGGTCGCCCTGGGAAAAGGCGGACACCACCATCGTGACCACCTTGGGCCCGGTGACGGCGGGCGTGGGCGCCTCCCAGAGCTGGATCGACCACACCGGTGGGGGACGGCTGGAACTGATCGTGGTCCAACCCGGCCGGGTGGAGTACGATGTGTGGTTCGCCGAAAGCGGCGAACCCGCCCACAGTGTCATGAGCGCCGTCCCCGACGGGAAGGGCGGCCTGGTGCTGGGCTGGGAGATCGAAGGCGAGATGAACATGCCGGGACTCGGCCCCTACTTCGCCCTGATGGCAGAGCGCATGATCGGCCCCATGTTCGAGCAGGGCCTAAGCGACTTGAAGGCTGCCGCCGAGGAATGAGTGAAGCCAGCCGGCAGGGGCCCCGCGCCTGCATGCTGATGGAGGCCATCCATGAAGCCATCCCTGGCTCTCTTCCTTACCCTTCTGGGCACCATCCCCGCCACCGCCGAACTCCTGCCTCTGGGCTCCTGGCCCGGCGACGGCACCCGAACGGCACTGGAGATGGAAGGGGAACTCTTCCGCAATTGCGGCCGCATCCTCGAGCGCTGGGATCTGGCCGAGGATCCGCCCGTGCTGCTGGACAGCCTGGTGCTGGACAGCCCGCCCATCGACCTGCTGAACTGGGACAGCCTGCTGCTGATCCTGCGGGAGGACGGCCTGCTGGAAATGCGGCACCCCGCAGACGGCTGGGATCCGCCCATCTGGACCTGGCAGGGACTGGACTGCGCCACGCAGCTGCTGAGGCACGGGCGCTGGCTCCTGCCCATCTCGCCCATAATGCCCCTGCTGGATCTGGAGGACCCCCGGCAACCCGTGCTGGCACAACACCCCCTTGGTGGGTGGAATGAAAACTTCGGGGGCTACAACGCCGCCTTTGTGGGCGACACCTTGCTGGGGGATTACCTCGACTGCTGTGGATCCTGCTGGGATGTGGTGGCTGACAGACGCTGGCTGGAACTGGGAGACGAGGTGCCGCAAGACCCCGCGCAATCGGTGGGCTGGATCACGGGGCTGCACTGGAGCATGGGCAATCGGCTGGCCGCCGCGGATCATCATCTGCTTGTCAGCACCTACAGCGGCCTGCAAGTGCTGGACCCCGCCACCATGACCCTGGATCAGACCATCCCCATGCAGGAATCACCTGAGAACATCATCCTGGCCAGCCACCAGGAAGGCCCGCTGATGCTGGCCTCCGACCCCTCGGGCACCTACTCCTTGCACCTCTCCGCCCAGGACACGCCTCACCTGCAAGTGCTGGACACATTGGCCATCCACGCCACGCAACAGGTGCGCCTGATGGACAACCACGCCCTGCTGGTGTCGGACGAAAGCACCCACTGGGTATCCATGACAGATCCTGCCCAGATGCAGCTGGAAAGAAGCCTGAGCGCCCTTGGCACCATCCGCGGCCAGGCATGGGCCGGCGGGCGCCTGTTGGCACGGGCGGAACAATTGGCCGTGCTGGAACCTGTCGCAGACGGCTGGCGACGGGAAGCCCTCCTGTCTGTCGGACCCGGCAACCTGCTCTCCGCCCAGGGCCAATTGGCGGTGGTGGACTGCCCCGGTGGCCTGGGAGTGGTGGATCTGGCCTCGCCGCAACCGGAGCTGACACTGGTGCCCACGCCCTCCCCTGTGGGCCGCCTTCTGCTGGTGGATCAAGTGGCCGTCTGCCAGGCCGGGGACTCGCTGTACTTCTTCGACCTGCGCACGCCATCCCAAGCCAGGGAGATTGCCCGCTTCTCCTGCCCCGGCCTCACCACGCTGGACGGCCTGGGAACCGTGGTGGTGGCGGGAAGCAGCGGCAACCTGCGGCTCTTCCAGGCCACTCCAGATGGTGTGGAACCAGCCGACACGCTCGCCATCGCTTACAGCGTGCTGGCCATGGTGGATTCCATCCTGGTCACCGGCCACATCACGGACCCTTGGGTGAATCCGATCCTGCACCTCCAGCTCTGGCAGGTGGCCGATGCCCAGCAGGCCTTCCAGATCGGCGAACAGACCATCTACAGCGTGGCTTCCTGCACCATGCGTGGCGGGGCATCCCGTCTGGGGCTCCTCATTCGCGACTATTGGCCGGGCTGGGATCCCTACGACCGGCTGCACCTGGACCTCTTCGATGTGGTGGGTGGGTCCCTGCAGCGCACGGTCAATGTGAACTTCGAGGGGCGCAAGGTGCCGGATTTCCGCCTTTCCCGGGAAGAGGCCCAGGCGGGTTGGGTCGTTGTCCACGACGCCGGCGAGGGCTTGCGCTGCTATCAGGACAACAGCATCCTGCAGGTGGAGACACCAGCCATGCGGCCCACCGCCCTGTCCCTCAGCGCCGCCCCAAATCCCTTCAATCCGCTCACGCGGCTGAGCTTCTCGTTGACACGGCCCGGCCCTGTGCGGCTGGCCATTTTCGATCTGCTGGGACGGGAGCTGGCCCTTCCCGCTGAGGGCGAATTCGCCGCCGGGGCCCACCAGATCGCTTTCGACGCCCGCGCGCTGGCCAGCGGCCTCTACCTGGCACGGCTGGAGGCGGAGGGATGCACGGCGGTAGCGAAGCTCGCGCTGGTGCGGTAGACTGGCGGCGTTGCCAGCTGGCATTCACGCTCCCCGCCGATCCCATGGGCGGCGGGTTTTTCTTGGAGGGGGACATGCAAGCGATGGCGTGGCGCACGGCGCTCGTGGCGGCGCTGACGAGCCTGGCCCACGGCTGGACCAGCCCGGGCACGGGGCTGGTCTGCACGCCGGATGTGCTGGTGGCCCAGAGCGGTGGTGCCCTGACGGGGGCCTGGCCTGTCTACACCCAGCACCAGTCCCTCGCCATCGCCGCCGGGGACGAGTTGCGCCTGCCCGCCGGCACGCAGTGGACGGTGGCCGCCGATGTGGAGCTGCGCGTGCAAGGCCTGTGCACGGCCCTGGGCACGCCCTGGGAGCCCATTGTGCTGCGCTCCGCCAGCGCCCTGCCCGACAGCTGGAGCGGCCTGATCCTGGACGGGGCGGATTCCGCCAGCCACTTGCGCTGTGTCACCCTCTCGCACGGCGACGACGGGTTGAACTGCCTGGGCAGCTCGCCCCTGGTGGAGGCCTGCACGCTGGAGGGCAACTTCAGCAGCGGTCTCAGCTGCTTCCTGGACGCCAACCCCGTGCTGCGCCATTGCCGGATCCAGGGCAATTCGCGCTACGGCGTGGAAGTGACCGGGGGCTGCAGCCCCGTGCTGGAGCACTGCCTGATCCGCGCCAACAACAGCGAGGCCGCCACGCCGCGCAACGCGCTGAGCGTGGGTATTCAGGGCAGCAACAGCCCCGTGCTGCGCTCCTGCCGTCTGGAGGGCCTGGGCCCAGCCAATCCGGCCAGCGGTTTCAGTCTGTGGATGAGCGGCAATCCCCAGCTGCACAACTGCGAGATCACCCAGTTCCGCAGCGGCGTGGTCATCCAGGGTAGCGGCGCCCAGGGACTGCTGAACCAGTGCTGGGTGCACGCCAACCGCTACAGCAACCCCGTGCAAGGTGGCAGCGGCGTGAATGTGAACACCAGCGCCGTGCCTCTCTTCCGGGGTGTCTGCATTGAGGACAACGACTGGGGCGTCACCCTTACCAGCGCCTGCGCGCCGGACTTCGGCAGCAGCGCCCAACCGGGCGCCAATCGCCTCCACGGCAACGGCAACGGCGGCCAGGTGTGGGATTTCTACCACAACAGCACGGGTGCCGTACAGGCCCGGGGCAACTGGTGGGGAACGGGTGACAGCGCATCGGTGGAGCTGCACATCCACGACGACGCCGATGGTGCCTTTGGGGCCGTGCACACCGCGCCCCTTCTGGACGAAGAGCCCCGCCAGCCCCTGCTGCGTCCAAGCCTGGGCTGGGCCGCCCTGCTGCGCGACGAGGTGCTGATGCTGCACCCGGCCTCCCACTTCCGGCCCCAGGCCGGCCTGGGTTTCAGCCTGGAGGGGCCGGGCCAGACCCAGTGGTTGGGGGACAGCCTGCGCTGGACACCGCCCCTCAGCGGAGACAGCCTGCTCACTCTCGTGCTGCGCGCCGCACTTCCGGCGGGTGGCGAAGTCTGCGACACCCTGCGCCTCTGGCTGCGCTCGCCGGAGGCTCCGCGCCCCGCGCTCGCGCTTGCGCGGGAGGGCGCCCATGCGCGCCTGAGCTGGACGGCGCTGCCGGAAGCCCTCAGCTATCGCGTGGAGCGCAGCGAGGACGCCGCCTTCCCTTCCGCATCCACCGAGCTGTTGTGGGATGGCCCGGCGACGAGTTGCCTGGACGCGAACGCCCTGGCCCGTCCCCGCGCCTTTTACCGCGTGCGGGCCGTCCTGCCCGATGCGCGCTCCAGCCGCGTGACACGGCACATCCCGCGCTGAAGCGACCCCACCTCCACCAACAAAAAGGCCCGGCTGATGCCGGGCCTTTCACGCTTTGGATCACCGGCGCATCACTCGGGGTAGATGGCCACCACGCGATACACGCGCACGCCCATCGCGAAGGCATCCAGCCACTCCGCCTGGCTGGTTTCGCCCAGCACCTGCCACTGGCCATCCGCTCCCGCACGCTCCACGCGATAGGAAATGGCACCCTGGCGGGGCGTCCAACTCAAGCGGTTCTGCAGACTGGGGAGGCTTTGGATGCTCAGGTCCGCCACCGGCAGCACGATGGTGGTGGGTTGAAGGCCCGTGGTGAAGAGCACGGCCAGCCCTGCTTCCAGGGCCTGGCAGCCCGCACCATAAGTGGCGTCGCCCTCCGATGCGATGTAGTACTGCAAACCATCGGTCTGGCTGGGACTCTCGATGCCCACCGTGGTGCTCTCAATGTTGGTCAGCTCCGCGTACTGGAAGAGGATGGCGCCGTCTCCCGTCGCCGTGGGATGAAGGGAAGGATCCAGCAGCACCACCTGAAAGCTCTCGAAGGCCGAGGAGGGGTTGAACTGGCGGATGTGGTTGAATTCGACGATGAAGCGCCCCGCGTCCGTGTCGTGCCAGGTGGAGATGTTGCCGCTCACCGCCTGTTGCGGGCTGTAGTCCTCCCAAGCCGGGGCCAGCATGGCCGCCGGGCCGTCGGCGTTGGGAATGGCCGAGTTGCTGTAGTCCGTGCTGCTCTCGCTGCCCAGCGCCACCCAGCCGTTGCCGCACACGCTGACCGCGCCATAATCCTGGCCGTAGTAGCGGAAGGTGAAGGGCAGGGCCACGGTGAAAGTCTGGTCGTCGGCCGTGAATGCCAGGGCCGTGCCCGGCCCGCCCGCGTCGGGATCAAGGGTGGTCCAGTCGTAGGCCACGCGATGCTCGCCCTTCAGCGTGAGCATGTGGCCGCCCTCCGCCACGGTGAGGCTCTCCTGGTCGTAGTCGCCGTCCGCCAGGTCATAGGCGCGATAGCCGTGGGCATCCGGCCCCAAGGCCCGCGCTTCCGCCGCCGGACTTCCCTGGCTGGTGACGGTGACGGTCTGGCCCACTGGAACAGTGAAGGCGAAACTGCCGTCGATGGGCGTCATCACGGGCTCCATGACGGGCATGCCCGCGCCGCTGATGCTCACCAGCGCCCCCTGCAAGGGCAGGTTGTTGGCATCGCGCACCACACCGCCCACCTGGGCGCTGGGCACCGTGGCCAGCTGGAAGTTCAGGGCAACGGTTTCACCCGCCAGCGCTTCCACGCTCTGGGTGGCCGCCAGGAAGCCATAGGACGACGCCTGCAGCTGATAGGTGCCGGAGGGCAGCATGAGGGAATAGAAGCCCTGGCTGTCCGTGGCGTCCTGGCGTTCGCCGTCCACTTCCACCACCAGAGCACCTTCCAGCGGAGCGCCGTCGGGCCCCGTCACCACACCCTCCACCGTGCCATAACCCGTCATGCTCTGCTGCACGGCGGCAAAGGCGTTCACCAGACCCCATCCGTAGGTGTTGTCCTCGCCGACGGCACCCAGCGGCGTGGCCGTCTCCATCAGGATGGTCTTGATGGTGGTGACATCCAGGTCGGGATTTGCGCTGCGCATCAGTCCCACCACGCCCGCCACATGCGGGCCGGCCATGGAGGTGCCGTCCATGTAGACATAGGCAGTGTTGTTGCTGCCGCTGCAGCTGTAGATGTTGGCGCCGGGCGCCACCACCTCGGGCTTCATGGCGTAGAGGCCGCCGCACCCGCTGGGTCCCCGGCTGGAGAAGCTGCTGATGGTGTAGGGGGCGTTGTAGGCCACGCTGCCCACGCTGAAGCAGTTCACCGCCGTGGTGGCGCGGTCGCCCGGGCTGCGCATGGAAGTGGCGGTGGGGCCTTCATTGCCGGCCGACCAGGTGACGCACACGCCGGCCGCCTCGCAATTGTCGATAGCCACCCACCAGCGGCTGTCACAGTCGGTGTAGCCGCTGAAGCCTTCGTTCACGCCCCAGCTGTTTTGCACCACATCGGGCACATCGTCGATGGTTGCGGGGTTGTTGTCCGGGTCGGCCAGCCATTCGAAGCCGGCGATCACCGCGTTGTCGAAGGTGCTGCCCGTGCCTCCCGCGATGACATTGGTGGCGATCCACATGGCGCCCGGACACACACCGATGCTGTCGCCGGAGGCCAGTCCCGTGATGGTGCCCATGGTGTGGGAGCCGTGGCCGTTGCCGTCCGTGGGCGTGGTGGAGTTGCCCCAGGCGTCCTGCCAGCACTGGCTGGCGGGGGCGACATTGCCGCGCCAGCGGGCGCTCAGGGCTTCGTGGTTGCGGTTCACACCCGTGTCCATGTTGGCCACCAGGGCGCCCTGTCCCGTGATGCCCAGTTCGTACCACACCCGGTCCGCCTGCACGGCCACCACGCCGGGCGTGATGCCGATCTCGCGCTCGGAGCCGTCATCCCGTGACGCCTCGCTGATGGCCACGGGCTGGATGAGCTCGGGCACCAGATCCACCTCCACCTGATCCACGCCGGGCAGTGACGCCAGCGCGGGCACCCCGGCGGCGGTGGTGCGCACCACCACGGCGTTCACCAGCCAGTGGGGCGTGTAGCCCAGCACTTTGCCCTGGGACTTCAGCTCTTCCAGTTCCTGCAAGAGCGGCCCCTGGGTGGAGGCCGCCGTGGACTGCAGCAGCTCCAGCACCTCCCGGTGACGACGAGCCAGGGTGCTGCGCTGGGCGCGCAGGCGGGCGTCCAGCGTTTTCACATCGGCCTGGACCTCCAGGCTGACCAGCACGCGCAATTCCTCCGTGGCCTGCACCGTGCGCAGGTAGCCCTCCATGCCGGTGCTGAGCTGCCCGGCCAGGGCCGGCAGAGCCGACGACATGCCCAGCAACATCACAGCCGCCATGCGGGAAATCTTGGACATCCTTCCTCCTGAAGGCTTGGGTATTTTCTGTCAATTCATCGTCGCAAGGGTGGAGAAATCCAGCACCGGGCGGGTGTCAAGGCTTGTCACAGTTGCTGCCCCAGCCCTTCAGAAGAGGCTCCCGCCTCCAGGAGCAGGGGCGGCCGCCCCGCCCGGCGCCGCAGCCAGTCGATGGCGGATCGCACCTGGGAGCGGCGCACCAGCCAGCGTTCCAGGCGGTACTTGCCGGGATAGGTGGCCACCATCAGGCCGCACAAAATGGTCAAGAGTCCCTGTCCCGGCAGAAAGAGCAGGGCCAGCCCCACCAGCACCAGCAGGAGGCCCGCCGCGCCGCGCACCACGGCCAGCAACCAGCGTTCCAGGGGATGGCGGGCCGCCCACTCCGCCCGCCGGCGCTTCTCGCCGGCGAAGTAGTCTGCGGGCAGGCGCACCAGCCAGAAGGGCACGGCCACGAGGGTCACCAGAGCCAGAAGCAGGGAAAGGCCCGCCACCCCCCACAGGAAGGGGGCCCACTCGGCGATGCGACTACCCAGGGCGGTGGTCACGACCAGCTGCCGACAGCGCGCGGAATGCCGCTCATGCCTCCAGCAGCCGCCAGTCCAGCTCCTCCTTGTCCAGGAAGGCCTGCACGCCACGGCGGCACTCGTCGCTCATGCGGCGCTCCAGATTGGCCTCCACGGCAAGGGCCATGGCCTCCTCCGTGCTCAGCCCGCGCACGCGCTCCAGCAGCGCCTTGGTGGCGGCGATGGATCCGGGGCTGCAGTGGCGAGCCATTGCGCGGGCGCGCTGGCCGGCCAGGGCCACCACCTGCCCCTCCTCCGCCAGTTCATTGATCAAGCCCATGCGCTGCGCCGCGTCCGCCTTCACCACGCGACCGGTGAGCAGAAGGTCCCGCGCGGCGGTCTCGCCCACACGGGCGCTGAGCAGCACCGCCACCAGGGCGGGAATGAAACCGATCTGTGCCTCCGGATAGCCGAAGCGGCCGTGCACACGATCCGCCAGGATGAGGTCGCACACGGTGGCCAGCCCGGCGCCCCCCGCCACGGCGGGCCCGTTCACGGCGGCGATCCAGGGCAGGCGACAGCGGCGAATGGCCAGGAAAAGGTCACGCAGACGCTCCGTGTCGCGGCGCAACTCCTCCACCGGCGCCTGGGCCGAGCGGGCCACATAATCCAGATCCATGCCGCTGCAGAAGGCCTTGCCCGCGCCGGTGAGCACCACCGCGCGCAGGCCGGGATCCGCACCCAGTCGCTCCACCAGCTCGTGCAGGTCGGCGATCATGCGTTCATCAATGGCGTTGCGCAGGAGAGGGCGGTTGAGGGTGACCAGGGCCACCTGCTCGTCCGTGTGCAGGGTCAGGGTGGTGAGCACGACAAATCCTTCCTATTTGGGAGTGCCCTGGGCGGCGAGATCTTCGCCCACACGCTGCAGGCAGGTGCGCAGGCAGGCGTCCAGTCGCTTGGGGAAGTCTTCCTCCACCACGCCCTGCACCACCTGCCCATTGTCCAGCGTCTGCTCCTCCAGCTCCGTCCAGGCCTTCCTCACCTGGTGGGTGGGCTGGCCCTGGCGATCCGTGAAGAGGGCCAGCGCCTCGCCCTGTGCCGTGTAAAATGACAGTTCCACGCCGGTGATGAAGCTCAATTCCGCCTTGTATGGCGTGGCCTTGCGTTCCCAGCGCCCAAGCCCCACGCGCACATCCACCAGCACCTGGGCCTGGGGAGGATCCGCCAGCAGCACTTCGTCCAGTCGCACTGCGGAGAACTCTCCCCCCGCCAGGGCCACCTCCGCCGCCGCCACTTCCGCTTCCAGCTCCGTGGGCGCCAGCAGATTGTAGCGTCCACTGGCACCCAGGGCCTCCTGGGTCCACAGGGTGACGCGCAGGGGAGCTGGCCGCCACTCCGCCACGACTTTTTCGCCGCCAATTTCCACGCGCCGGATGCGCGCGTTGGGTCGACCTGGCCTGCCCGCCAGCCGCAGCACATCCCCGGCCACGGGCTGGGTGGAACCATCGCCAACCATCACGCGCACGGCGTCCGACCCCTCCGCCTGGGCCACCCCGTATTGGCGCAGACGATGCCCAAGCGACTTGCCGGCACGGTCCTTCAGGGCCTCCACGGGGCGCAGCAATTCCCCTCGTTCGCCAAGCTGCAGGAGCGGATCCACCCGCAGGAGGCCTCCCGCCTCCACTTTCCGCAGGACCAGCTCACGGGGCTGGGGCTTCCACTCCCGCGCCGCCTGGGCCGACAGCTCCTGCACCGTTGCACGGGCCAGCTCCCGCCAGGCATTCACCAGGTCCACTTGCCGGTAGCGCTCGTGCTGCTTTTCCACCCGCAGGCCCTCGTGTGTGCAGCTGAGCAGCACTTCGTGGGTGCGGCGATCGTAGATATCCAGCAAGAGGCCCAGCCGCAATTCCTGGGCTTCATAGCCCAAGCGCGTGGAGCGCGTCCGTTCGGCGTGCGTGAGGGACAGGCGCGCCAGGGCCTGGGGCAGGCTGCGGTGACCCACCACCTCGCGCTGCCGCACATCGCCAGTGGCGGAGAACACGGCCTGGGCACGGAAGAAGGCCGCCGCCAGTTCGGAAGCTCCTCCGTCGGATCCACACAGGAGCGGGGGCAGCAGATTGAAGGCCCGCGTGTCCACCAGACCGTCGTGCAGCCACTGGCCAAGCGTGCCGGCATCCACATCGAAGGAGGAATCCAGGCCGCCACTGGGCAGGGCCGCCCCGGCCACCGCCACCGGGGGACCGTCCAGCGCCAGCAGGCTGTTCACGCCGGGAAAGCGCATCACGGCTCCCGTGGGCACCGGTGCCACGCTGGAGGAGGCCACCAGGCGGGCCAGGCTGTAGGCCGCCTGCACATCCACCACGCGCAGCAGCCACTGGGCGTCGTTCTGCTCCAGCTGGGCCGCCGCACCCGGCACCAATCCGTGACGGGAACCGCGATCGAGCACCCAGAGGCTGTCCGCCGTGTTCCCCGTCACCACCGCCTCCAGGCTGCCTGGACGATAGTTGGCGCCCGTGCGCCGCACCGCATGGTCCAGGGCGGCCTGAAAAGCCTCGCTGAAAAAGCGGCGGCGCTCAGCGGGCGCGGGGGCTCCGGCGGATTCCACCGGCAACCGCACGGTGGCGTCCTGGCCGAACCACACCTGCCCGCTGCGGATGTCGAAACACTCCAGGCGCAGTCCCACGGTGAAGGTCCACAGCTCCAGCCCGGCGAAGAGACGGGTTTGGCGGATGTCCGCACGGGTGATCACCCCGCGCACATAGACACGCTCGCCGGCGTGTGACAGGCTGCCCACGGCCGCGGCCGGACTGGCAAGGAAGTCCGGGTGCACGCGCCAGCCAGGCTGGGCCGCCAGCAAGTCCACCAGCTGACTGCCTGCCGCCGCCACTTCCTCGCGGCCGCCCTGGGCCAGGAAGTCCGGATCCACATCGGAACGGCTGTCCACGAAGATCTCCGTCACCACCACTTCCGGCCCGGATTCCTGCGCGTGCACACTGGGCGTCACTGCCGCCAACGAGGCGAGCAGGGCAAGGAGAAAGGCCGCCCCAGGGCGGCCTTTGACGAGGTGAGGGATGACAGCGCGGCGCTCCCACATGGCTTAAAACTCCTCAAGGGTCTCGTAGGAGGCAGAAGCCTTGAGCGCGGGGGCCCCGGTGCCCCGAGCCTGGTCCAGCGCCTTGAGCAGGGCGTCCAGCGCGCCCAGTTGCGTGGGGATTCCCTCCAGCGCGCTTTTGAGCTTATCCGGCACCGCCACGATGCGCTTGGCATCGGCACCCAGGCCCAGCGCCACCTGCGGATTCTTGACGGCCTTCACCGCGTCGTCCGCCTCGCCCAGCAAGGCCTTGCCGTTCTGCAGGGCCTGGGTGTCGTTGGCCACCGCCAGCAGCAGATTGCCACCCAGCTTGGCCAGGTTCGCCTTCTGCTGATCGGAGAGCTTGCGCATTTCGTGGCGCTTCTCTGCCTCGGCCTTCTTCAGCACATCCTCCTGCAGCTGGCGCGTGGCCAGCACCACATCCTGGCCGGCCGCCTTTGCCTCGTCCTGCTTGGCCTTCAGCAGCGCCTTCTCCTCTGCCGTGGCGCTCAAACTGAAGAGGGCGGAGCGCCCGGACTCCAGGCAGGCCGTGGCTCCCTCCACTTGCGCCAGGAAGACATCGGCCCTGTTCAGCCAGGCCTTGGGATCCGCTCCAGCGGGTGCCCCTCCGCCAGCGGGCGCACTCGGCACCTTGGGAAGCCCAATGGCCGTGGCAGTAGAGACGCCAAAGAGCAGGGCCAGACCCAGCGTCATCAAGGCGCGCAGAGCATTTCGTGACATGGCGGACCTCCGGTGATTTCCCATGGGGGCAGCGATTACTTCAGGTAGAAATTGAGGTTGTTGCCCTTGGCCTCGCGCAGTTCCAGGTTGGGGAAAGCGGGCGCCAGGGCCTCCACGATGGCGTAGGTCAGCTCATCCACGCCGCCATCCTTGTAGGTGACATCGATCTCCAGCCGCTTCAGCTTCTCGTCCCAGACGCGCTTCTTGGCCTGGCTGACGCCGGAGATGTTCTTCACCCCGGTGATGAATTTCATGCCCTGCTGCACGAAGGAGTTCACATTGTAGAGCTTGACGATGAAGTCCTGGCCGTTGTTGGCCTGGGTCTGCCACTTCTGCAGCACCTGCTCCATCAGCACGGGGCTGATGGCATCGCCCACGCGGCTGCCGGCGGCGGCGCGCGCCTGCTCGGGGCTGATGCCCACGCCGCTCTGGGATTCCTGCTTCTTGCTCATCAGGGCACCGGTTGAGGCGTTGACGATCTTGGCGGACAGGGTGGCGCTGGCCGTGTACTTGCCACCCACCAGGCTGGCGGGCTCGATCTTGCTCACACCCAGCACCAGCACCTCCGCACCGTAATCGGCGGCGGCCTGCTGTGCCAGCCGGGTGATGGCCGCGCCGTCGTTCATCAGATCATCCATGGCGGCCATCTCGCCCTCGCGGAGTTTCTTCACCATCTCCGCATCCACCAGTTCAAAGCCCCGGTTGAGGAAGAGTTCGGCCACGCGGGCAGCGCTGGCGGGATCGTCCACCTTCTCCTGCTGGTCCTTGGGAAGGCCGCCATCCCACCAGTACTCGTCCACCATGATCATCAACTTGGGCTTGCCCACCAGGTCCATGAGCATGCCCAGGGCGCGGGCGTCGTCGCCCAGGCTCTGCTGATCCACCACCGCGCGAATGGTCATCTCGTAGACACCGGCCTTCTGGCCCTCCTGCAGCACCTCGTAGCTGCGAACGAAGCCCGAGGCCCGGCTGAGGATCTCGTCCTTCTTCAGCTCGAAGTTCTCCACCGTGGTGCGGCCTTCCAGCAGCGTGCCCAGGCCGGTCTCCACCGCTTTGCGCATGGCGTCGCGCAAGGCGGCCTGTTGGGCGGCCAGGAGATTGTTTCCGCTGATCTGGGCCATGCCCGTGACGGTGACGGTGGTGCCGCCGGTCTGGGCGAAGAGCGGCGACGCCGCCAGCGTCAGGATCAGCAGAACCGCGCCCAGGGCGCGTCCAAAGAACTGAGGGAGCAGTGGCATGATCGGCCTCATGGGTAGGGTGGGACAGGCCAGGAGATTCCAGTGACGGACTTCCGGCGCCGGTGAATCCAGGGACGGAGAACCCGGCGGCCCGCAATATGCAGATGGGTCCCTTCCCGCGCAAGAAAAGGGAGCCCTGTTGCTGCGGCGGGCCTTATCTTGCGGACCATCTTCCAGTCACTTTTCCATGGGAGCCCGGCATGAACCTGTCCACCGATCTGCTGACCCGCCTGCTCATCGCCGCCGGCATTGTGGTGCTCACGCTCCTGGCGCGCCTGCTCATGGAGCGGGTGGTGCTGCGCCATGTGGTGCGTCTCACCTCGCTGACCAGCTGGCGCCACGACGACCTGGTGGTGGATGCGCTGAAGCCCCCGGCCATGGCCGCCGTGCTGGCGGTGGGGCTCTACCTGGCGCTGGAGAGCCTGCCGCTGCCCACCGCGCCGCTGGACCTTCCCCTGTGGTTGACGAAAATCTGGCACGGTGTGCTGGCCGTGCTCTCGGTGTGGGCCATGTACCGACTGGTGACGCCGCTGGCCGCCTTGCTGGAGGATCGCCTTTTCGGGCAGGACGAGACGGCCCTGCGGCAGTTCTCCCCCATTCTCACCGGCGTGCTGCGCTTCATGGCCGTCAGCCTGGCGGCACTCTTCATTGCCCACAACATGGGCTACCAGGTGACCAGCCTGCTGGCGGGCCTGGGCATTGGCGGTCTGGCGGTGGCGCTTGCGGCCCAGGACACGCTGGCCAACATCCTGGGCACGGTGGTGGTGCTCAGCGACCAGCCTTTCCGCGTGGGCGACTGGGTGATGGTGGACGGCCAGGAGGGCGTGGTGGAGAGCATTGGCTTCCGCTCCACGCGCATCCGCACCTTCTCGCGCAGCCTCATCGTGGTGCCCAACAAACTGCTAACGGAGCGCCAGATCGAGAACTGGAGCGCCATGAACCGGCGCCGGGTGAAATTGACCCTGGGGCTGACCTACGACACGCCGCCGGCCGCCATGGAGTCCTTCGTGGAGTCCATTCGCGCCCTGCTCGCCGCGGACACCGAAGTGGATCAAGAGACGCTCACGGTGGCCTTCACCGACTTTGGCGACAGCAGCCTGGATGTGCTGGTGGTCTACTTCACCAAGGCCGTGGCCTACCCCGAGCATCTGGTGGTGCGCCAGCGCCTGAACATGGCCTTCCTGCGCCTGGCGGCCGAGCAGGGCCTGAGCTTCGCCTTCCCCACGCGCACCGTGGTGATGGGCGGAGCGGTGGCGCGGGAGGCGTGATGTGAAAAGCC
>Ga0172367_10002796_pt1 | contig 23424 bp, 18 predicted proteins | sample Lak10m_FD_114542 | JGI IMG/M metagenome (GOLD analysis project Ga0172367, IMG submission 114542) | Freshwater microbial communities from Kabuno Bay, South-Kivu, Congo - kab_022012_10m | ecosystem: Environmental > Aquatic > Freshwater > Lake | place: Democratic Republic of the Congo: South-Kivu... | reverse complement strand
TTTAAACTATTCATTTCTATTAATTATAAACTAATATTTCTTTAAGTAGTTTTAATTTATTTAAAAAAAATTGGCATTTTAAATTTCCTCTTTTAGGTGTAAAATATTTATTGCATTTATAATTTACTTAATATAGTAGCTACACTATTTTTATATTTTGAAAATATATGTCATATAATTTTTATTATCAATTTTTTAATTTTTAAATTTTTAAATTTTTTAATTTTTAAATTTTTAAATTTTTTATTTTTTTGTTTTTTTATTTTTTTTGTTTTAATTCAAATCTTCAGGGGTGTAAATTTAAATTTGAATTTTAATTTGAATTTGTATTAAAATATTAAACAAAATCAACTAAATCATCAAAATCACTATTTTTTGTTCCTCCATCATATTCTTTGGCATATCCTTTGGATACCATTAAATCATTCAAGCAAATTTCATTTGTTTCATCATCATTAGTATATAGCTTGACAAGAGGTCTTCCATATTTATCATTATGAAGAAATTTAACTTTGACAAGTTTATTTAATATCATGTTGGATAAAAAATTTCTAGCATCTTTTGCTTTAGCAATATGTGCTTCTCTACCAATTAAATTTTTACTTGGTTTTAATTCAGGTGTATCAATACCAAATAATCTAACTTTAATTTTATTTAATTTTATATTATATTCACTATATATATTGGCAGATTTTAAAGCTAAAGTAGTTGGACTATCCATATTATAAATTTCCATTTTTATGGGAACAATCAATGTTATAGTATCACCATCATACACAGAATCAACTAAAAAAATTCCAGAAACATTTTCAAGATTAAATTTTTTATATTCAAGAGTGTCAATAGATACAGTTAGAGATGATGATTTTTTATTAAATATATTACATAAAAACATATATAATTATAATGTTTGGAAATTATTCAATTTAATTATTATATAACTAAATCAATTTTTTATAAAAATAAACCAATACTAAATTTGATATTCTGGTTTAATGGCTTTATTTCTAATAGTATATTTATCAATTTGTCGATTAATATCATCATTAAAAAGTTTATCAACAGATGGAAAATTTTCTATATTTATTTTAAACCATATTTTAACAAAGATACAATAAGTTTCTGCCGTATTATCTAATTTTTTAGAACTAAATGAAATACCATTGACAGTATTCCAAGTAGAAGGATTTAATTTCAACAAGGTATTGTTTGCCATATGTATAACAAGATTTTTAAAAATTTCATTTCCATCAACAAGTGAATCAATTTTTATGGAACAAATAGAACCAGTTCTATTTTCTTTATCTTCCCACATTGGTGAAATTTCATTTTTCATAACAAATAAATCAAAATCAATGTAATTACATTCACCTTTTGTAGTTAAAATAGTATTGAAAAATGAAGCCATATCTCCCCAAGTTTTTAAACAACACATATTATAATAACTGTTAAAATCCCAATATTTATCATTATTATGATGTGCAAAAACTTTAAAATAATTATCCATTTTTATATCTTCTAAATTATCTTCAATATGTTTGTATTTACATTCTATTAATATTTTCATATCTCTTCTTTTATTTACAACTGTTATAAATTCATTATTATTTGTAGGTTCAATATTTTGATGATGTTCTTGATTTTGATTATTATAATTATAATTATTATTTTTGTTTTTGTTGGGTTTATTATAAACAATTTTTTTTCCATAAAATTGATTCATAACCTCTTCTTCAAATTTATTTGTGTTAGTATTTGTGTTAGTATTTGTGTTAGTATTTATTTTATCATTCACATTATTTGTATATTTAGTTTGTTTTTGTGTTGATTTGATATTTGATTTATTTTTTTCACTAGTTTCAAGTTTTATTAAATTATTATTATTATTATTATTATTATTTAAATTAATATTTAAATCATTATCACTATCACTATCACTATCATTATTAAGAGAAGCAAAAATATTATGTTTCATAATAAGTATATATATAAAATTATATATATTTATTCCTTTAATCAATTTTTTTATAAATAAAAAACAGATAAAAATGATATAAATTGTATATTATCATTATTACAATATGAAGAATTTTCACTTATCACACATAAATTTTTTAATATTTTAATTGATTTTTCCAAACTATATTTTATAATATCATTATTATTATTTGTTATTTTATCTATAAAGTAATCATATATACAATTAATCAATTCAACTAATGATATTGAATTGTTATGTAAAATTTTGATAATTTTATTGTATGAAATTTTTAAATTATTTTCTTGAATAATTTTAAGAATGATTTTAATGTTATCATCAGTAGGACAAGATAATATTTTAGAAACAATATTTTCATCAATAGTAATATATTTATTTGTATCTTTTTTTTGATAAATTCCATCAATATACATATTAATAGATTGTAAAATATTTAATAATTTCCTCATATCCCCATTAGTTATTTTAATAATTAATTTAATAGCACATTTATTAATTTTAATATTTTCATTAATACAAATATTTTTAATAAATTTTTCCATATAGTTATCAGGTATAGGACTAAATCTAAAAATAATACATCTAGATTGAATAGCAGGATTAATTTTTTTTAAATAATTGCAAATAAAACAAAATCTAACATTGCTAACATATTTTTCAACAACTTTTCTTAAAATAGCTTGTGCATCATCAGTCATAGCATCAATTTCATCTAAAATTATTAGTTTAAAAGAAGGTGTATTTGTATTTTCGGCTAATCCATAAGTTGTAACAAATTGTTTAATTCTATTTCTAACAGTTTCAATTCCTCTTTCTTCACTAGCATTTAAAATCAAAACCATATTTTGAAAATCTTCTTTATAATAATGTTTAGCAATAGCAATAATACTGGATGTTTTGCCTGTTCCAGGAGGTCCATAAAACAATAAATGCGGTAGTTTTTTTAATTCCATAAAATTCACAATTGCTTTTGTGATTTTTTCATGGTATATTATGTTATTAATAGACCTGGGTCTATACTTTTCAGACCAAGGTAATAATTTATTATTAGTATTATAAGTATTATTCATGATTAATAAAATTTAATATATATTAATTATAAAAATCAAATTTTTAAGTTAAACAAATTTTTAAATAATATATAGAACAATTTTTCATATAATAGGTTTTATTATCTTAAATATAGTAGATAATAAAAAAAATGAATTTTAAATAAAATAATATAAAGATTATACAATTATATATATATAATGCTCAACGCACATAGATATAATGAGAAAACATCCTCAATTTCAAAAATTGATTTTACAATATTAGGTAATAAGGAGATTAAAAATATATCTGCTTTAGGAAAAAATACTCAAGGATTACTCAAATATGAATTTTATGATAATACAGAACCACAAAAAGGTGGTTTAATAGATCAGAGAATGGGTGTAACATCAAATGAATTAGAATGTACAACTTGTGGTTTAGGTCCAAATTATTGTCCGGGACATTCAGGACATATAACATTAGCACAACCTGTATTTCATTTGGGATATTTAGAACACATTATATCTATTTTAAGATGTATTTGCACAAAATGTTCGAAATTATTAGTTTATAAAACAGAAGAACAGATAATAGAATTACTAAAAACCAAAAAAGGAAAAAATCGTTTAAATGAAATGAAAAACATAGTTAAATCTGTAAATCATTGTCAAAGTTGTGGAAATCCAGTTCCAAAAATAAAAATAGAAAAGAAAAAATCAACAATAGAAATAAATATAGTTGTTGAATATACACTTCCCACACATAATTTAGCAGATGATGGTATAGATAAAAAGCCAATTAAAGAAATTTTAACACAAATGTTAGTTTACAACATTTTAAAAAATATTTCTGATAAAGATTGTTTAATTTTAGGTATTGATCCAACAAAATCAAGACCAGAAGACATGATACATACAGAATTCTTTGTTCCTCCAAATCCAGTAAGACCGAGTGTAAGAGCTGATTTTATGGCTTCAGGAGGTCCAAGAGAAGATCAACTAACAGTTAAATTAGCTGATATTCTTAAAGCAAATCAAAGATTGGCAAAACATATGGAAACAGATGAAAAAAATTTCAATGAATATTTTCAAGATCATGTTGCCTATTTACAATATCATGTTGCAACATATTATGATAATGAATCTCTTAAATTACCTCAATCAGAACAAAAAGGTGTTGCTACTAAATCATTAGCTTCAAGATTGAAAGGTAAAGAAGGACGTATTAGAAATAACTTGATGGGTAATCAAACTCTTTGGGAAAGAGTTTAAAACTTGCTCATAATAGGTGGGTGTGAATTAGGTTGTTGTATTACCTAGTTCAGAAAACACTATAAATACAATCTGGAAACAGTATATAACCACCTAGTTGGATTAAATAATCATTTAATCTAGCGACACTTCCAAATTGCGGGAACATCTAATTTTGTTTCAACAAATAATTATAATATACTGACTTGATTGACGAAAGAAATCAAGAATTAACGGAGAAATTCGTTATCTCAAATATATATTTATATTTGATGGTTAAAGTTATTATAATGAACCTAGAAATAGGTGTTAGACAATCCGCAGCCAAGTTCCTAAACTCAAATAAAATTTAATTTTTATCAAGTATGGAAAAGGTTCAGAGACTAGATGGTAGTGGGTTAGCATATTTTATTATATGTTAGCTTAAGGTATAGTCCAAGTCTTGGTAACAAGACAAGTTGTTGAATGATGATATAATTATAATAATAATATTCAACACAAGTAGATATTAACCCAGACCTAAAGTTTTATTTTAATAATAAAATTAAGGTTAAAGATATCGATTCGAAGAGAACAGATTTTTCAGGTCGTACGGTCATCACCCCAGACCCAACATTATCAATAAATCAATTGGGTGTTCCAATAGGAATTGCTAAAAACATTACATTTCCAGAAATTGTAACCCCATATAATATTGATTGGTTATCAAAATTAGTTCGTGCTGGAAGAGATAATTATCCAGGTGCTAATTTTGTTATACCAACATCTTCAAGTTCATCAGAAGGTGGAAAACAGATAGATTTAAGATTTAGAAAAGAAAAGATTGATTTGAGATATGGAGATGTTGTGGAAAGACATACAATTGATGGAGATATCTTTTTACTAAATCGTCAACCAACTTTACATAAATTATCTATGATGGGTCATAGATGTAAAGTAATTGATAATCCAAATTATTGTACGTTTAGAATTAATCCTAATGTTACAACTCCTTAAATATTATAGGGAGTAAAAGTACAAATAAAAGTTTGTGCTAGTCAAATAACTTTATTATTTAAAATATTAAGTATATTTGGCGAGATAGTGATATGCGGGAAAATCTTAAAGTTTTAGATACTAAATAAAACAAATTACTTTGTTTTATGGCTTTGGTGAAAAATCAAAGGTAAAGTAAAAATTCTAAAAATACATAGATAATTCGCAGGTTTAAATAATATAGACCTCAGAGACTACGTTGCTATCGGCTTTAATTATAAAGATTAAGGCTTAAGGTATAGTCCACTCCCACTGGAAACAGTGCTGCCAAGTAGTATTGGTTAGAGATAATGATTATAGAAGTAAATATCTATAAGAATCTGGTATAACAGGTATAATGCTGATAAACAAAAACAATGTCAGTAAAAGCAGACTTAAAGTTTTATCTGCTAGTTTAAATTAATTGTATGAATATGATTGATATAGTTAATTTAAGCGAGACAATGATATGCGGGAAACCCTTAAAGTTCTCAATACCAAGTTAGTTAAAGTGATTTAGTTAATGGCTCTATAGAAAATATTAGAGGTAAGGTAAAAATTTGAGAAATAATTAATAGGCAATCCGCAGGTTTGGATACTTTATTTGTATTAATTAAAATTGATATATAAATATGATCTAGAATAAAGAATCAAGACCTCAGAGACTACGTTATTGTCGGTTAGTAATGAGAGTTTGGGAAAACTTGAACTAGCTTAAGGTATAGTCCACTCCTACCAGAAATGGTGTTTCCAAGTAGTATTGGAAAGAATAATGATTCCATTCACAAATGGATGGATGAATTCGGTATTCAGGTTTGATGGTGATGAGATTAACTTTGGTCTCAGTCATACCAAAAGTATGGCTAGTCTTATTAAAATTTTATCCAAATTTTATCCAAATTTTATCCAAATAAGAGATATTTTAATTTAAGGCAACATTCTTAAATTGCGGGAAAATCATATATGAATATAAATACCAAGTTTAAATTATAAATTATAAAGATTTAAATGGCTAATGTTAATTTCATTAGGTATGGTAAAAATTTTTTATTCAATGTATTATGACAATCCGCAGCCAAGATTTAAACATACATATAAATTGATGTAAGTTTAAATAAGGTTCAACGACTAAATAGGAATGGGCTTAGCTTATTAATTAATATATATTGATGGTTAAGCTTAAGATATAGTCTAGTCCCACGAGTAATCGTGTTTCACAAGTAGTATTGTGAAAGGATAATGATTATGGAAAGAAATATCCATATGAATCTGGTATTCACGGAATGTTTTTTGTCCTCAAAGCATAGAGGCACAAATAGAATTAGAGGAGATAGCAGATTTAAAATTACAAATAATTACTCCTCAATCATCTTCTCCAATTATAGCAATTCAACAAGATCAATTGTTGGGAACTTGGAATTTAACCCAAGAATATTATAAATTAGATTGGAGAACAACAATGAATTTATTATCAGGTTTAGAACTTGATAAATTTAATAATATTGGAAAAAATAAAGAATATACAGGAAAGGAAATTTATTCTTATATAATTCCTCCAAAAATCAACTTACTTAAAGGAGATCCATCTAATCCTAAAATTCTTGTATCCAATGGTAAAATGGTAGCAGGTTTATTAGGTGATGATGCTTTAGGTGTCAAAAAAAAGAATAGTTTAGTTCAACTTGTATGGGATGAATATGGTGAAGATATAACAAAAAAATTCATTGACAATACAACAAGATTAGCGACAGATTTTAATCTTCACCACGGTATGTCAATGGGTATTGGTGATTTATTCATTCCAGATGAATTATATCAACAATTGTTGCAAATGTATAATACTAAAAAATTAGAACTTCAACATGAAATAACAGAATTAGAAAATAATCCAGATATGATGAGTGAAGATTTATTTGAAAATTCTACAAACTCTAAGCTTGCTGTTATTCGTGATGATGCTTCTAAAGTGATTATGGGAAATACAACAAGATCAAATAATGCTATTACTATGATTGACTCTGGAGCAAAAGGTAAAACAATTAATGTAGCACAAATGATAGGTTGTGTAGGACAACAAGCATATTTAGGTGGTAGAATGAAAAAAAATTACAATGATAGAACTTTACCATATTTTTTCAAAAATGATGATAGAGCAGAAGCAAGAGGTTTTGTAGAAAAACCATTTGTAAAGGGTTTAAAATTACCAGATTTTATTTTTCATCATTTAGCAGCAAGAGAAGGTTTAATTGATACTACTGTACGTTCAGTAACACCTGATACAAAAATTATTATTATTGAAAATTCAAAACCTAAAATAGTTGAAATTGGTTCTTGGATTGATTCACAACTTGAACCAATCAATATATCAAATCCTGAACTGATTGAAAGAGATATAAATAATTTTGAACTTCTTAAAGTTAAAGGTATTAAAATTCCAACAGTTGATGAATTTGGTAATACATCTTGGGGTGAAGTAACATCAATTACAAGACATGATCCAGGATTACAATTATTTGAAATAGTAACAAGAGGTGGTAGAAAAGTAATTGTTCCAGAATCAAAATCACTTTTAATTTGGAATTTACAAACAAATAAATTTGAAGAAAAATTAACTCCTGATGTTGTTTTAGGTGATTGTGTTCCTGTGACAATGAACTTGGAAAAATTAAATGTTGTTATTGAAAATATAATGATCAATGATAAATATATTGAATTAAACTATGATTTTGGTTTTAATTTTGCCAAATATTTAGATGAAAGTTATGAACATCATGATAATAATTCAATATTTGATGATTTAATGTTATCCAATAAATTAAATGATTTAATATGTTGTCCTAATGAATGTATAGTAGGTATATGTGATTTTTATCATAATACAAATAATCATATCAATAATAATTTATCATTTGATGTAAAATGTTTATTAAATATATTATTAAATAGAAATGGCATTTGTATTAATTTTTCAACAAATGAATTTTATGAAAAAGAAAAAACAAATTATTTGAATGATGTTGTTCTTGACAAGATAGTAGAAATTAATCCAATTGAAGTTTCTAAATACAAGAAATTATATGACCTAACAGTTCCATCAACAAACAATTTTATTATATTTAATGGAATGGGTATATATGATACAGCACAGTCCGGTTACATTCAAAGAAAATTAATTAAAGCTACAGAAGATATGATGGTAAATTATGATGGAACTGTTCGTAATGCTGTGGGTAGAATTTTACAATTTCAATATGGAGATTCTGGTGCAGATACAGTTAAACAATATGAATATAATTTTAAATTGATGGAAATGGGTAATGAAGAAATCAATAGCAAATATGGAATGACTAAAGAAGAATTAAGTAGAGTAAAAGGTTGGACTGAAAAAGATAATAAGGAATACGTTAAAGGTATTATGGCTATGCGTGATAAATTAAGATTAACTCAAACTAAAACAACAATTAATTATTTGACTTTAACAACAACATATTTCCTTCCAGTAAATTTAAATCGTGTTCTTGATAGTTATAGAAATGATGATAGTCTTAAAGGAACAGTTTGTATGGAACCAAAATATATAATTGATATGATTGTAGATATATTAGAACCATACAATACAAGATTATATGCTATGACAGAAGATGAAATGAAAAATAAAAATTCTGTTAAATATAAGGATGATCAAATTGCCAAAACAGCATTTGGTTATGCTATGATGGACTTATTTGCTCCATCTAAATGTATTTTTAAATATAAATTATCTAAAGCTCAATTAGATGAAATTAAAAAAGATATTATCAAAAGTTTTAATAAAAGTATAGTTGAACCAGGAGAAATGGTAGGTATTATTGCCGCTCAATCTTTAGGAGAACCAGTAACACAACTTATGTTAAAATCTTTCCACTCTTCTGGTATTGGTGGTAAAGGTGGTACAGATATTGGCGTCGATACAATTACAGAAGTATTTTCATTATCAAAAAATCCAAAAGCCCCAGCAATGGAAGTATATTTTGAAAAAGAATATAGAACTAAAAAAGATTATGTGAATAAAATAGCATCATATATCAAATTTACAACAATAAAAGATTTAAGAAGTAAAATGGAAATATTTTATGAACCAAATCCAGATGATTATGATGGATTTCTTGTAAAAGATAATGTTGGAGAACCATTTTATACTTATCAAGCAAATAAAATGTGTTGTGCAGGTTCAATTGATGGATTACCTTGGTTATTAAGAATTGTGTTTGATAAAGAAAAATTATTATCAAAAGAAGTAACTTTATTAGATATTAAATCTCAATTTTGTTTTGCTTGGGAAAAACGTTATTCAGATGTAAAAGGAATGAAACGAGAAAAGAAACAATTAATTGATAAAATTACACAAATATCAGTTCAATCTAATACAGACAATGATAAAACTCCTGTAATTCATATTAGATTTGATATGACTAATTTTACTCAAACAACATTAATTGATTTTATGGATATTTTTGTTGATGATTTTAAATTAAAAGGTATGCCTAATATTGATGATGTTAATTCTGGTAAAGCATTTGAAGAAAGAATTTTATCATTTGATAATCCAGATAAATCAATGGAAAAAAATTCTGAATATGTAATATATACAAAAGGAATTAATATGGAAGCAATTAAAAATATTGTTGGTATTGATTTAAATAGAACATACTGTAATGATATTATAACAATATATGAAAATTATGGTATTGAATCAGCAAGAAATTACATTATCAGAAGAATTATTGATGTACTTGCTTCAAATGGTTCAGGAACAAATTATCAACATGTTCAAGTTTTTGGTGATCTTATGACACATGTAGGAACTTTAACATCAATTGATAGATTTGGACTTAACAAGTTAGAAAATGATCCTTTATCAAGAGCATCATTTGAAAAGACAGTGGATCAATTAATTACTGCAGCTGTATTTAATGAAGTTGATTATATGAAATCTGTAAGTTCAAGAATTATGGCAGGTCTTTGTATTAAGGGTGGAACAGGGCTATGTAATTTAATATTAGATAAAGAAATGTTAGAAAACTCTGAATATACTATAGATATTGGACAACTTTATAATAAAACTTATAAAGATATTACTTCAACATTACAAACTCAAGAAATTGATTCAGATGTATTTATTCCTGAAATGTAAATAATTAAATAATAATTTATATATATATATAAAATTGATTTTAATATAATATAAATAAAGAATAAATGGCATAAATAAAATTTATTTAAATTTCAGACACAAAGACAATAAATATCAATAATATCTTTGATATTCAATATGTAAATAATAATAAAATAATTAACAATTATTTTTCATATTATGAGTATAATGATGAGATTATTAAAACATTGACATCACATGAAATTTCTTAAATTTATTATAATAAAAATAAAATTTTATACAATAAATTATTCAAATATTTTTTTGATAGTGAATAAAATTATAATGTTTAAATATTTATTTTTTGTATCTTGATCAAATGAGAATATTTTATGAGTTATAAAAAAATTATTAACTACATAAATACCATCAAATAATTTGAAATTGTTTAATATTTGAAGAAAAAATTGTTTGACACAATTATATTGTGTTTATTTAATATTTAAGATTAACTAATTTATCTACAAAATATCTGTTATATTTGGCATTTATTTCATTTTTAGTTAATTTAGGATGTTTAGATTTTAATTCTTTTATATCATCAGAATCAGGGTCAGGAGATATATCTAATGCCCTATCATAATAATATTTTAGCATTGTGAGGGAAGCAAATTTTGGATTAGATTTTTTTGGATGAAATTTTGTTATAATAACATCAATTTCTGTAATTTCACTTTCTGTTAATTCTGGACCCATAGTTATTATAGACATATTGTGTGTTGGTGGAAGATAACAATCAATAATAGGTAATCTAAATAGATATCTTTCGGGAAAAGTTCCTCTTGATTTAACATTGACAATTTTACCAGAACCAACCATATCTCCATACATACCTTGAAAACCATCTTGAGGAGGGGTCCATAAACCGTTATATCTATTTATATAGTAATAATCATATAAATTAATGGCATTAAAACATAATGGACCGATTTCATCTTGTTCAATTCTAATTCCATTATATGGGTTCCATTTATATTTAAATTCAAAACATTGAGATGATTGAACTTCTGTATCTGTTATTGGGTCTATTTTATATAGTCTTTTAATACGATATGTTTCATTAGTAGTTTTATCATATTTGACTTGAATATTGTAATTAGTTGATACTTTTTTCGAATCTTTAGACTTAATTGTATCTATAACAGGATTTGAATTATTATTAGCATCATCACAATATGAACTAAAGTCTATAGAATCAAAAGAAAAACTCATTTGTTATATATATATATATATGTTATGATATAATGATATTATATGTTTTATTAAGTAATAAAATCAACTTTTTTAATACAATGAATACAATATATATATTAAAAAGTTGAGTTATAAAAAAAATTGATTTTTAAAAATAATGGAAACAAATTTAAATAATTAAAGCATATAATATAATATCATAAAATGTCCTCTATGTCTAACTCTGAAATTAAATTTAAACCAGTATCTTTTGATGCAATTAAATCAGGTAATAACTTTGAATCTGCTATTACTAAAATGGTAGATGGTAAAGAAGTTCCAGCTGAAGAATGTACAGGTATTATTTTTCAAAAATACACTGGATATGCTCCAAGTGAATTTCCAAAACCTGGTAAAAAGGGTCCAGGACCAAGAGAAATGGTTCCTAATCCTCCAGAAAAGAGAGATTATATTAAAGTTAAACTTGATCCTTTAGATCCAAATGCTATGGAATTAAAAAAAATGATGGAAAATTATGACAAACAATATGAAAATAGTTTTAATATGATTTTTGATGAAGAAGCAAGAAAATTCTTAGAAAAGACTAATAAGAAAGGTGAAAAAATTAATGAATACAAATACAAATCATCAATAAAAGAAGTTGAAAGGGATGAAGAAGAAGAAACTGTTGAAGGTACTAAATCTAAATCAGAAGATTATTACTTTGATAGTTGTAAATTAAAATTAGATATGGGTTGGGCTTATTATTATAATGATGAAAAATTAGATGATAATAATACTAAAATTATCAAAAAAGCAATTAGTGATAAAAAAAAATCATTGAAAGGTTCTGTTTTTGATAAAACAGTTATTGAATCAATTATTGTTAATTTAGAATTTAAGGATAAAGATAGTGGAGAAATGAAAAAAGTTTCTGTTAAAATGACAGATATTCCATCCAAAAAGACCCATATTAATACTGTTGTATTTATGAGAAAACCAACTGAAAAGATTGATGGTAATAAGAAACCTCATGAATGTTCTGAGGAAGAACTTGATAAATTTTATGGTAAACCTTATTATTTAGAAGATTGTACTTCACCAGAACAATTTGAAAATTATTATAAAAATTATTCTTATGTGAGATTTGTTATTGCTCCAGAAAAAGTTAGATTTTGGAAAATGGGAGATAAAAAAGAATGTGCCATTAACTATGTAATTAAACAAATTGAAATTATTAGAGAACCATTTATATCTAATACCATCAAACAAAATTACAAAGAATATAGTTTTGGTAAATCAAATAAAAAAGAATTGTTGATCGATCAATCTATTGATAATCAATATAAAGAAACTGTAATTGAAAAAACTAAACAAACAAAAAATTTAGCTGTTGAAGAATCTGAATCTGAATCTGAATATGAATCTGAATCTGGATCTGAATCTGAAGAATCTGCGTCTGAATCTGAAGAATCTGAGTCTGAAACAGAAGCTGATGAATCGGAAGTTAAATCAGCAACTAAAAAAGGGTCAAAAACAAAAATTGAAGAAGTCAAGGTTGAAAAAATACCCACTAAAAAACAAGTAGTTTCCAAAAAAAAATAAATAGATAAATAAATTTTTTTTGTAAATATTAAATTTTTATAAATATTAAATTAATATAAATATTTAAATAATATATATATATCATAATCATATAATATCAATGAATGAAAATATAGATTTTGAACATATTGATTTTACTAATAAAACACAACAGCAAGATGAACACAAAATTTATTTTTATGTTAAACAAAAGTCAAAAAAAATTTCTATTGAAAGTGAATATATTTACCAAGAAATATCGGGTATAGAAATTAAAAATAAACAACAAGATGAATATGAAACATATTCAAATACATATGATAAAATTTCTAATGTGATTGTAATTTTAGATGATGAACAAAAAGCATGTGAAGATTTAAAAAAAATGTTAAGTTTTTATGATGATAAATTAAATTCTTCAAAAGAAAGTATTTTAGGTAGATTTGGAAAAATATACTTAGTACAAGATGCTGTGTGTTCTTCAAAATCATCAATTGAATATTGTATATTTAATTTAGACATTGGTTGGAATTATTATCTTAAAGAAACAGGAGAATTATTAAGTCTTGAAAATTCACAAATTGTCAAAAACAAAACTATAAAATTTTATTCTGAAAATAAGGATAAAAGCAAAGAAGAAAAAAAAGAACTTATAAAGTCATTAAAATTTGAACTTAACTTTGTTGTCAATAATAAAACAATAAATAAAAATGTTTTAATGTCCGAAATTTTAAATAAAAAAGATCGTGTTGATACAGAGGTATATATAAGAAAAATACAAAAGAATATTGATAAATTAAACATAAAAAAACCAAATGAATGTAATGAAGAAGAATTATTGACATTTTATGGTAAACCTGAAAAAATGAATATAAGAACATTTGGTAAATTTTTGCAAATTTACAAAAATAAGTCTTATGTTAAATTTTATTGTGATATCTTAAATGGTTATATTAATAAAAATGTTATTGGTGATGATAAAAAAAGAAAAATGGGATTACAATATGTAATTAAAGCAATTGAAATTATAAATGATGATATACAATATGACAACATTGATGACAGTGATAATAATTTTATTGTCACTAATACAAGTAAATATAACAAGTCAAATGATATGTATGATGATACAAATGACAATATTAAAAAAAAACCTGTTTATTTATTTGGTAACAAAAAATAATTTTTAAATTTAATTAAATATAGTTAAGAATATATTTATTTAAATTTTTATATATTTATGAATCAAGAACGTATTATTTATAGAATTGATACAGATAATATTGAAAAAGGAATAAATATTTTATCAAATTTAAAGATTGTTGAATGTTTACCTATTCATGACAATGCTACTAATAATAAATTAATTGTTAATAAAATTGGTATTGGTAATACAGGAAACAAATTATTTATTGAAACATCTTATTTAAAAGTCTTATCTATTGATGAAAATAAATTAAGTTTATTATTACCACAATCACATATTGATTTTTTTGACACTATGGATGATAAATGTGTTGAATTATTAGGAGATTTAGTTAATAATGAATCTAATTTTGATATTTATGAACTTTACAAACAAATGGATTTAATGGAGTATAATGATGTTGAAACTTTTGATATTACCAATGTTGAATATAAATCATTAATTGACACTAATTCAGGTATTATGAAAATAAATATATTTTCAAGTACAACTATTAAACAATTAGGTAAAAATATTTCAAGTTCAAAAATTAATCCAGGTGATGATGTTAGACTTGTAATTGGATTAGATTATATATCATTGTTAACTGATAAATCAAATTTATTGGCAAGAACAAAAATATATTCATATTTTATTGATGTTAAAAAAAAATATACTTATGTACCTATTTCAAGAGAAAAAATTAATGATTGGAAATTTACTTCTTGTGAAAACAATAAAACAGATATTTTTATTAAAACTAATACAACAGAAAATGATAATTTTGATGTTTATACAGAAATAAATGATGATGATAAACATAAATTACAATCTATTAATTTAATTGGTGGAGATAAATTAGAACACATTGATGAATGTAAAAATGTTAATAATAATAATGAATGTGAATATGAAAATGATAATGAAAATGATAATAATAATGATAATAATAATAATGAATATGATAATAAAAGTTTTTTAAATGAATTAAATTCAAATTCAAGTTCAATAGGACAAAATTTTAAAAATGATAAATCAAATGAATTAGATAATATGAGTAATAAAAATATACATATAGATACTAAAATAATGTCATCAGTCATAGAAGAAAATAATTCAATATCTGAAAATATGAATACTAAAATTGCATCAAATAAAAATATTGCAAAAAGATCTAATAAAAAAACTGAGCCAAAAACATCCAATAAAAAAAAATCATCTAATAAAAAAAAATCATCTAATAAAAAAACTATTGATGTAGAAACTATTGAAACAAATAAAATTATTGAAAATGATGAGAAAAATAAACCAAATGATATAATTGAATTAGAAAATAAAAAAGTGTCTAAAACAAGAGCACCAAAAAGAATAACAAAAGTAATTGAAAAATCAAATGAACCAATTGAAAATAATACCAAAAAAAATAGAGTAAAAGCAAATAAAAAATAGTTTTTTAATTAAATATTAGTAATTGATTTCATTAAATTATTTTTATTAAATGATGGATATTCTTTAATTATAATTAAAATAAATATTAGAACAATCAGATAACAAAAATATAACATAAGATTATTAAGTTGTTTCATATTATTATTAATATATATTTATTTTAATAATAAAAATATAATTAAATTATAATTCAACAAAAATTTTTCTAGATACAATTGGATTATAACTTTGTGCTTTTTTTTTTGACATGTTTGGTGATAAATTATTTTCTGTGTTTGAATTTGATGAATTATATTTATTTGATGTATTTAATAAATCTTTTGTGTTGGGTAAATTAGATATAGTAGATGTATTAGATATAGCAGATGTATTAGATACATTTGATGTATTTGATGTATTTGATATATTAGATAATTTTGAATTTAATTCATCAGAATAAATAAGTGATGATGTATTATTATCAATAATATTTTTTTTAAAAAAAGAATTTACATAATTTATTTTATTATTAATTGTATCAAAGTTGTCTTCAACATATTTTATAATATCAAAACTTATAGCCCATTTAAAAAAATTCAATTGTCCTAATGTAGTTAAAATAGAATAATTCATTACATTTTTAGCAAACGAATAATAAAATTTATTTTTTCTTTTGAATGGGTCAAAACATTTTTTTTTGAATGATTTTAATTGTGCTTTATAACTTATATTAATATTAAAATCTTGTTCTTTATTGTATTTATTGTTAATTTGTATTGATGTTTTGTATAAATAACAATATCTAGTCACAAACCAATCTAAAAACCTAAGAGAAATTTTATATTTTCCATTAATGATATCAATAATAGTTTCTATTTCTTTTTCATTACATTTAACAAAAAAATCATTTAAAACATCATATAACATTTTTTCTTTTTTTTTAAAATTACAAATATCAATAATATTATTTTCTATTTCTTCATAATTTAATGTATTTTTATTATTTTCATAACTTTTGTCATTTTGATTATTATTAGTTGGCATAGTTTTATTTGTTTCAATTAATTTAGTTGTTTGAGTATATTTTCTTGTTCTTCCCATAAGTTAGCAAATTATATATAATAAATAATCAATGAATATTTAAATAAAATAAATTAATTTTGATTAGATTTATAAATATCTTCTTCAATTGAATCTTTAATTAATATTCTAATAACATTAATAATTTTATGTTTATTACCTAATCTAATAACTCTTCCAATTGCTTGTTTTTCAGTATTTAATCTATGTTGTTTATCACCATAAACAGGATCTAAAAATATAACTTCTTCTGCATTATTTAAGTTTGAACCAGAAACTGTGCTGTCAGATGATAACATAATAACTTTAATAGATTCAGGTGAATCAGTTGAAGTATTAAATAATCTTAACACTCTATCTTTTTGATATACATTACCTTGACAATATAAATTATGAATACCATTAGTTTCTAATACTTTTCCTACTTCTTTAAGTAAATAATCCCATTGTGAAAATATAATACGATATTTATTTGGTGTTTGTTTAATATAATTAATAATCCAGGCTAATTTAGTTCCTAAATTATTAACTTCAGAAGATTTTTTTTCACTAATTAAGAATATTTTATCCAATTGTAGAGCTTTTTGACAATTAGGACATTTAGAACTGACAGCTGAAATTCTAGATTCTTTGATAATTGTGCTTATACAACTATAACAATAAATATGTCCACAAAATGTAATACCTAAATCTTCTTCTTTAATTTTATCCAAACAAATAGTACATTCTTGTTGAGTAACATTTTCCATTGAATCAAGTAATTCAACAAATTTTTTATAATACATTACAGTTTTTTCTTTACCGTCACGTACTTTTTTTAAATCTCCTAATCTATTTTTAGATTCTCCTAGTTCTGTTTGGAGATTTGAATATGTTATTAAATGAGTTTTGTTTTCTTTTTCTAATTCTTCTATTTCACCTTCAATTCTTGCTATTCTATTAAGACAATTCACATAATGTTCATCTGCTTTTTCAAAATCACTCATATACATTTTTTTAATTTGAGTTTGAATATCTGATAGTGATTCAACATGATTTGATAAATTTTCTCGTATTTTATCAGAAATCATAGGATGACAACATATTTGTCTTAAAAACACATCTTCAGGTTTATTATTAGGATCAGCAAGATAAGCATTGTAAATCATTCGTTCAGTGTCAGTAAATTTTAACCATATTGTTTGTTCATTTACTTCTGGTAATTGTAATATTTTAATATTAGCATTATGTGTATTTCTTGAAAAATGATCTTTAATATATTGATAACCAATTTTATCATAAATATTTATTTTATTAATCATATTTAAATCCCAAGTCAAATAATCAAGAATTTCGGATAATGATGTTTTATCAATTTCTGTAAAAGATGATATTGTTGTTTCTTTAAATGGTGTTCCAGAAATAATCCATCTATAATCCGATTCAAGATATTTTAATTTTATGAATAGATTTGATGTTTCAATTTCATGAAATTCATCAATAACAACTCTGAACCAATATATATTAAAAATATTTACATCTTTTTCAAATATATCTTCAATCACATTAAGAGGATTGGATTCTTCATGTTGATTTAAATTGCAATTAATGAAAAAATTTGCATTTACAATAATAACATCAGCATTGGCTAAATCGTAATAAGTATATTTATGATAATGAACTTTTGTTAATAAATTAATAATTTTAATTGGTTTAATTGTATGATTATCAAATTCTCTAGCCCATTGTCCACATAAATGATTAGGAACAATAATCAATGTTGCTTTTGAGAATATTTTATTGTTTTTTACTAAATTTGTATTTATTGATGTGTTGAGATTAATTAGGGTTATCATTTGTAGTGTTTTACCCATACCAACTTCATCAAATAATCCACCACCTCTGATAATACATTCTGATGATAATTTTTTATATTCTTCAGAATATATTCGTGTTTCAATTCTATACATCCAATTTAAATTATTTACTTGATATGGATATAATTGAGTTTTTATGTTGGGAAATTTTGTTATAGTTATATCAGATTTTGGAGAATTAGATAATATTTGTTCTATTAAACAATTAGAAATTCTATTTTTTAATCCAATACAAAATTCATATAATTCTATTAAATCATTATTTAATATTTGATTGGAAATATTATTAATTAAATTTTGATGTGATTGAGAATATATCATATTATCTTTTTTTAAATCATTATTATCTTGTAAAATATCAATAATATTGTATGTATCTAATAATTCTAATAGTTTAGAATTTATTGTATTATTATTATTATTTGTTATAGTTATAGTAGTAGTAGACACATTATTATTTGTTGTATTTATATAATTATTTTCCATTATGTTATTTATAATGATAATGATATAAATTATTTTTAAATATCAATTTTTTATATTTAAAATTTTATTCATATTAAATTTTAAATTATATATGGAAATCAATCATATTAACAATTACAACAATATTAAATTTAATTCAGATGAAGTTATAAATATAAGTCCAAAAAAAAATAATGAATATATAAAAAAACATAAAAAAATACATGATGATTTTTTTTTTGATGAAATACAACAAAAAAACAAAAACATAATTAAAAATGAAAATATAATTAAAAATGATAATGACATTAATGAAAATTACAAAGAGTTAAAACAAGAATTTAATAATTTTTTGGAAAATGTTTTGTTAGGAACAACAAAAATCAAAAATATAATAAAGAAAATAGATAAACAAATTCAAAAAAATGATATTATAAAAGATAAAATTAACATTAAAAAAACTTCATTAAATAAAGATAAAGGATTTGCAGAAAATAAATCTGTTCCAAAATCTATCCGAATATTTTTTAATTTAGAAGAAACAATAAAAATGCCAAGAACAAAAGTTGGAGGATTATTTCAAGAATATTTAAAAAAAAATAATCTAAAAGGTCATATGAATGAAAAAAATAAAATTGATAAAAGAATATATATATTTGACGATAAATTAGCAAAATTATTTAATATAACAAATGAACAAAAGAATAAAATTAATTCTTGTATATCATCAAAAGTCGAATATCCAAACGGTTATAATTTTTATAATTATCAAACTTGGATAAAAAAACTTTATGATGAAGATGACAAACAAGACAACAAAAACAATAAAGAAAATAATCAATGTAATAATGATATACTATATTCCAAAATTATTTAAAAAATCAAAACTAGTAATCATATTGTCAATTTCATTTGTTGTAATATCACTAATATTATTTTTAATAAATTTAACTATATTTTTAGTATTAAATTTTGCTTTACAAATAAAATTACACATACAAAATTTAAATTTATCACTTTTTTGAATAATATCATGAATATTATTTTTATTTAATTCACAAGAAATAACATCAATATATTCATCCCAAAATTCAAGAATGATATTTGAATAAAACGATATATTTGAATGATCGACAAATAAATTAATAGAAGATTTAATTGGTTGTATATCATTTAAATTAATATTATAATTTAAAGTTTCATTAATATTGTCATTAGTAAATAAATTTTTATTTTCTAAAAACATATTTTTTTCATAATCATCCGAATTGTAATATATATTTCTAATCTTATCAATTATGATTAATGATTGATTATTTAAACACTCAATAATACCATTAGAAATAATATTATCAATTGATTTATATTTTAGAATTAATTCATATAATTCATTTGGTTTAAGTCCATGATTAAAAACAGCATAATCAGAACCTAATAATATACAAAAATCGCAAAATTCATTTTTATTTAAATTTAATTGTTGATAAATTTTATTTGTTTCAAGATAATAAACAGAATTATTGTAAAATTTAATAGTTTTATTAATTCCTGCAGGTATTGGATCTGTGTCATCTGTTAAAAATAAATCAATTATATTATATTTATTTAACATAACAGCAAGATATTCACCTTCTCCATGTGAAAATAAATATGGAATATTTAATAAATCAAATAATTCTAAAAGAACATTTATATTTTCGTTATTAATTTTAATTGAATTTTTTTCTAATTTTTTTCTTATTAATAATAATTCTTCTTTACTTTCATCATAATCATTTATATTATTATGATTCATATTATCAATTTGTTCTTCTAATTGTTCTAATTTTAATTTTGAAATAATTTTTTTTTGATATCTTAAAAAATTCGTGTTTTCTTTTTCTGATAATGTTCCACCATCAAAAATATATATTGGTATTATTTTATTTGACAAAAATTTTAATATTTGGTTAAAAAATCCTATTAACATATTATCATATGAATGAGTATATTTATAACAAAATAAATTACCATCAACACCAACTAATAATTTATTTTTATTTATACCTAATTCTAATATTAGGTCATTTAAGTATGAATATTTTTTATATAAATTGTTATTATCTAAAAAGGTAAATAATTTTTTAATACCCATTTTTTGTTTTAATATATTACAATTATAAAAAAAAGATTGCTATACCTAATATTTTTTTCTTCAATATTATTTGATGTAAATGTTGGTAATCCAAAATTTTTTTTGTAATATACTTGTCCTAATTTATTTTTAATTTTATTTAATTTTGTTATATTAAATTTATATTTTTTATCATCTAAAAAATTTATAACAAATTTATTGTTTTTTATTCTATTATTATTAATTAATATATATAATTCATTTTCATACACATAATAAATTTCACCAGCATAATAAGTATTTGTTATATTAATTTTAACTGTTAAAGTACCTTTATATAAAATATCATTAATAATAATTTGCTCTCCTTCATTTTCATATTCTTGAATGAAATCAATTGGAAGTATTAATTCTTCAAATATTTCAGTTGTATACCTAGAATATTTAATAGTTTTAGGATTACATTTCCAAACATCTTTCAAATCAAAATCTAAAATAATTTCAATATTTGTTAATTTATATATAAAATCATTAAAATTATTACAAAATCCATTTGTTATATCTAAAAAATTATTCATAATTTCTTTTTTATGTAATATTAATTTTAAAATTATGTCTATTTCTGTTGAATCAATAAAATCAGTTAAATATTTTTTAAAATTAATATCAAATATATTAAAACCATTGTTAAAGTTTTTATTGAATAAATTATTAAATTTTAATCTTTCATCATATTGTTTTTTTAGTTCTTGATTAGATAAAATATCATAAGCGCGTTTAATGTCTAAAAATTTATCATTAGATTTACCATTATTTTTGTCAGGATGATATTTAAGAGCAAGTTTTTTCCAAGCTTTTTTAATATCATTAGTTGATGAATTATTTTTAATTTCTAATAATTCATATAAATTATTTATTTCATCTTTACTATAAATTATATTATCCATAAAAATAAATTTAGTACTTGCTTGTTATTAGAATATATAATTTATTATTTAATATGTTTAATAATAAATGAATATGTTTATTTTCATATAAAAAAATAGTAATTTTATTTATTATTAAATATATTAAAATAATTATGAGCTCCAATATGAAAAATTCATATAATATTAGAAAAATGCAAAAATTTAATAATATAGATCAAATGTATAGTCAAAATGATTTTAAAAATTTAATACTTAAATCACAAAAAATTGAAAAACCAAATATCAATATGGATTCTCTTCTTAATAATAGAGAACAAATAAATTCAAGTGATTTAAAAGATAGTATTAAAAAAAGAACAAATGAACCATATAAAGGTATTATTAAAAATTTTGATTATTCTAAAATTAGAGAAAAACATGAAGAAGAATTAATTATTCATAAAGTGAATGATGAAGATAAAAATATAAAAATATTTGATACAAATATGAATGTTTTTCATAACAAAATTGAAAAACAAAATAAAGATATTAAAGATACATATTCGATAGATAAAAAAACAGAACATAAAAAAGATTTTGATTATCAACATAAATATAAATATAGAACAAAAATAGAATCAGATGATAATGATGATTTACGTGTTGATAGAATAGAATTTTATAAAAAAGAACAAAATAAAATTGAAAATAATAAAAAAAAAATTGATGATATTTTGTTAAATTTGATTGATTCAGGTATTTTGTCCGAAAATTTAGAATCAATAGATTATGATAAAGTAGATACTAATGATTTAGAAAATAAACTTAAAAATGTATTTGGTGAAGATGAATTTAATAAAATTTTAAAGGAATTGGAGTGAAAAAATAATTAATATTTTATAATATTTTTTTTGTTGATAATATATAATAATATATAATTATAAATGAATTACAATAAATCATATTTAAATATGTATGATAATAATGATGAAATAGAATATACAAATCATTTTATTATTGAAAAAAAAAAAAAAAATAAAAATTCTAATGATAAATCATTAGAAAATAGTAAAAAAAAAAATAAATAAATAATATTTCAAAATAAAGTGGAAAAATTATTTTTTAAATTAAAATTTTTT
>Ga0172367_10002792_pt1 | contig 23448 bp, 20 predicted proteins | sample Lak10m_FD_114542 | JGI IMG/M metagenome (GOLD analysis project Ga0172367, IMG submission 114542) | Freshwater microbial communities from Kabuno Bay, South-Kivu, Congo - kab_022012_10m | ecosystem: Environmental > Aquatic > Freshwater > Lake | place: Democratic Republic of the Congo: South-Kivu... | reverse complement strand
CCTGATTCAGCGAGCGCATAGCAGTGTTCTTTTCCAATAAGCCCTATAGCTCCGGTTACAATAGCGGTTTTTCCGGAAAGATCGAATAATTTTGTTGTCATTTTAATACCGGACGCATATTAAAATTTTCTGTTTTTCTGAAAACCGGCTGAACAGGCAATCCTCTGATACTTGCGCGCAGACTGCCCTCTGAGAGGCTGTTTTTCAGCAGCTTAAGAGCAATTTCATAAACACCAAGTGTATAGTCAACATCTTTTTCAGAGTGAGAATAGCTGATATTATGATATCCGCCCCAAAGGACTCCCCTCGAAATCATTTCCTGCTGAACAAAAGACTTCATAAGCAGAGGATCTCCGGCTTCGCTGCTGAATGTCACCATCGAACGCCAGTTATAACCAACTGCTTTTGTAAAATCGAGACCAAGTGAGGCGGCAATACTGTTATAACCGTCCTTTAGCAATGCTCCGATTTTGTTCAGATGAGCAGGCACATTCTTTTCTTTAAGTTCCGCCATTGTTGCCTTTGCGGCAGCAAGTGAGAGCGCTTCACCTCCAAATGTTGTATAGAAAAAAACCTGTTCTTCGAACAAAGACATTATCTCATACCTCCCCGTGATTACAGAAAGAGGCATTCCGTTAGCGATGGCTTTGGAATAAACAGCAAGATCAGGCGTTATTCCGAAATATTTCTGCGCTCCTCCGAGGCTCATTCTGAATCCTGTCCACATCTCATCGAATATGAGCAGGACTCCATACTCTTTGCATAATTTTTCAATCTCATGAAGGAAATTATTCTTCGGCGCCTCAAAAACGACGGGCTCAAGAATGACTGCAGCAGTCTCTTCATCTATGCTTGCAGCAAAACCCTCAAGATCGTTATAGTTAAACGTATAGGTGAGATCCCTTACTTCTTCGGGTACACCATGGTTTCTTGCAGTAACCCCAATATACCAGTCATGCCAGCCATGATATCCGCAGCAGAGAATTTTTTTTCTGCCGGTATATGCGCGGGCTAATCTTACTGCTGCCGTAGTAACGTCACCGCCTGTTTTTCCATACCTTACAGATTCGGCATTTGGGATAAATTCCCTTATTAATTCCGCTGTTTCAACCTCGAGCGGACTCATCATAGAAAATGTTATGCCATCGGCAAGCTGTGATAGTATTGCGGCATCAACTCTGTCGTAGGAATAACCGAGAGAAAGCGGACCGATTGCCATATTGTAATCTATAAACACATTGCCATCCACATCACGCACCTTTGAACCCTTACCTTTTCGAAGGTATTTCGGGGAGGCTCCGTTGACATATTGAGTAGGACCCTTTGCCATTGTCTGTGTATAACCGGGGATCAGTTTTTTCGACCTGTCGTAGTATAATTCCGAATTTGTAAAATTCGTGATCAGCGGTTTAGTTCTTACGTTTGACTCAAACATATTTTTTACCTGTTGATAGTAAAATTTTTCGGGATATTTCTTCCGGTGTGAACCCTTCATAGGCGAGCACATCATCAAGGAGGGCAGGTTTGAACCATTTCTCTCCAAGATTTATGTTAATTATTTTTCTATTAATATTATTTTCAAAACAAAAATTGGCAAGTACCGAACCGAAACCCCCTTCGGAAAAATGATCTTCAATACAGACGACTGTCCCGCATCCGGTAAGTATCTGATGGACTTTTTCAGTATCGAAAGGTTTAATGAACCTGACGTTTAAGAGAGACACTCCCAAACCAGCGCTTTCCAAAATTTCTTTAACTCTTAATGCTGTGGAAAAAAGTGTTCCATAAACAAAAATCCCAACATCTTTACCGTTTCCGATCAGTTCAGCTTTACCTTTTATTACCGGTTCATGTTTGTAAACTTCTTTTAGGGGATTATATCTTATGTACCAGGGGCTGTCATCAGTTATTATATCTTCGAGCGCTTCAACAGATTCCGATATATCAGCCGGGCAGAAAACATTCATACCGGGGATACCCTTCATAATTGAAATATCCTCAATAGCCTGATGGGTAGGACCATTTGCATCGGATAAAAATCCGGCTACACTGCCGAAAAGTTTGACAGGCATACCCGAAATGCCAATATCGGTGCGTATGAATTCGAAAGCGCGCATCGTTAGGAATGCGGCTAAAGCGTGAACAACGGGTCTGTTGCCCATAAGCGCAAGTCCTGCAGCCATACCAACCATCGTCTGCTCAGCGATACCGACATCAATAAAACGGTCACCAAGCATTTCCGGGAGATTCCTTATAGCCGCACGATTTTCAGCGGTCATAACTAATACACGGCTGTCTTTATCACAAATTCTTTTAAGTTCTTCTTCGTAAGTCATATTTATCTGGCAATAATTATTTCTGAATGAATTCGGGCATTCTCCTGCCCATGCAGCTCTCCAATTAATGATTCAACTTCGTCGTCCGAAAATTTTGCAAACCAGCGGTCAGCCCTTTCCTCAATGCTCGGAAGCCCTTTTCCTCTCACTGTATCGGCAATAATAACGGAAGGTTTTCCACCGGAAAACGGAAACTTACTGAAGGCTTTATCAAGATCAGTAAAACTGTGACCGTTTACCCGGATAACCTCGCATCCGAAAGCAGCAAATTTCGCTTCAAGCGGTTCCAGCGGAGTAAGTTCTTCAGTCCTCATATTTGCCTGGAAATGATTGCGGTCAATAATAATGAGCAGATTATCCAATTTCTTGGCAGCGGCAACGAGGAGTCCTTCCCATACGCTGCCTTCATTAAGCTCACCATCGCCAAGCAGAACAATTACGCGGTTACTGTTATCTTTTCTCTTCAGATCCCAGGCAATTCCCATTGCAACTGAAAGCAGATGACCGAGCGAACCAGAATAATATTCAACACCTGGAATATTTCTATTTGGGTGCCAGTATATATTGTCTTTAGTGGTTGCATGATCTTTCAGTCTGAGAGCATCGATAACGCCGAGTTCTGCAAAAACCCCGTACAAGGCTGGTACATCGTGTCCCTTTGAAAGCAGAAAGTAATCCCTGCCCGGGTTTAAAGTATCGGCGGGATCGAAACGGAGGAAATCCGAATAGATATAGACCAGCAAATCCGCACATGAAAGCGATGCACCGATAAAGCATCCGCCGTAACCTGACATCCTGATTATATGCTCTCTTACGGCTAAGGCGCGTTTTTCCATAATTTCATAATTGTTCGAAGCCATTAACAACCTTTCTATATTGCGCTTTATAATTTTCAATTGTTTTTAATTCAGAAAGATGATTTTCGTACCAGTATCTGCCGGCATACTTTTTGTTTATCTCATTGAGGTAGGGTTTTCTTTCAAGCAGATTCAAAATATCGTAGAGCCCGAAATTTTTATTTCCCGGGTAAAGTTCATCATATACAGAACGGATAAAAAGATAATCCTCTTCATAATCTATTGTCCACCTCATTTTCATTGAAAGATCCTCGCTGCCCTCCCATAAATAATTGCCGATTCTGAAAATTTCAGGATGTTCCCATAGATAAGGGGTAGTGTGTTCTCTTTCATAGCTTTCTTTTGCATTATGCCAGGCGTTTTCGAGTGATTTAAACGACATTATCTCAACATCGTTACCGTCGGGAAAACTTGCAGGATGAAGATTACTAAGGTAGTCGTACTTGTTACCGGATCTGATAAACATCCCAATTACACAATCAATAATACCCGGATCAATTAGCGGGCAATCTGAGGGAATTTTAACTACAGCATCAGCTTTGTATTTAAGCGCCGCATGATAATGCCTGTCGAGCAGGTCATCGGCATCACCTCTGAAAACTTCTGTGCCGATTCGATTGCAAAGTTTTTCAATAGTATTGTCGCTCCTGTTTTCTGTTGTGGCAACAATTACCTTTCCGGAAAGCCTGGATGCCTGAACCCGTTCAAGCTGACGCTGCAACAAAGGAGCGCCGGCAAGAGATAAAAAAACTTTATTTGGCAGCCGTGTTGATTCTGTGCGTGCCTGTATCACTGTTAAAATATTCATTCTGTTTAATATTGAGCTATTAGTGTGTTGAAAGAGCCTGCCGGTACCCTGTTAAAAGTGTATTTGCGGCAGCCATACTTCTATACATATGAGATTTGACCATGCCTGCGATATTTTCAGCAGATTTGCCTCCGTTCTGAATGGGAGTAAGCCTTTTGAGGAATTCAATATCAAAATCAGAATACACCTCTTTTCCAAGTGCAATCCCCGTAAAAACAACCGTTGAGAATTTTGTGATAAGGACACTGCTATTAGCAATCATATGATTTGTATTGCCTTCGCTGAAATGAATTGCACCCGGAGCATATTTTTCCACTTCTCTGGCAGCACGGCTGTGATTTTCATTTGGATGAAATTTGAAAAGCAGTTGGCGCCCGTCTGCAATTTTCAGCGCATCCATAATTGTTTTTTTGCGGTTTTCATATTTGAAGGTCTCGCGGCAGTCGCTTGTTGCAACCATTACATAATCATTATAAGGGAAATTGTTCTCGGTATATTGCCGGACATTATCGAAATTCGGTATTCCGGTAACCTTGATTTTATATGGCTTCACACCTTTTTTCAGAAACAAATCCCGATATCCTTCGGATGCAACGAAAAAAAGATCATACGCATCAGATAGCCCGGTTGTTGATGTGCTTGCAATCCATCTTGGGAATGAAAAATACCTGACCATATAGTAGAAGAAATTTTCGGGGTCGGTCATTCCCTCCTGGATCAGAATTATCCGGCTGTGTCTTATATTCTTTGGTACTACGAGGTCGGAACAGGTAAAAACGAGATCATATTCATTATCCTCTCCTCTGATATCAATACTGAGATTATTCTCAATGAGATATTTCAAGGTTTTTTCACCCATTTTTTTACCGAGTATAGAAAAATTCAGGTATCCCATCTCCACAAGCATATTGATGTAACCGCTCCCATAATAGGGCGTATAATAACATTCGTATTCTTCCTTCAGATTTTCACCAATCTGGTGCATCTGAGTTGTCTGATTTATTGAGCCGCAGATCAAAAGAACTTTCTTTTTCAACTTCCTGTTATCCCGAATTTTTAACAACTCAAATTTTAATAATTTTTTCATCTCAGATATTAAGCCAATATTACGTGAAAATTAACTTTGTGTTAAACGTGAATCTGATAATAAATACATAATACTGGGGTAAAACTGGCTTAATATTGGCGCACTAATTTCGCTTCCAAAAATCCGGCTGATATGAAAATTGCTCACATTTCGGATCTGCATTTCGATCTGGTTTTTAAAAAGAATAATATCCTGAAAACTCAGGACCTTCTTCGTGAAATGCTCAGAGAGGGTTTCGATCATTTGGTTGTTACGGGGGATATTTCAGATAATTCTTCCGAAGAAGATTATTTTATCTTCCGGAAAATGCTTTCAAGGTTCGGGCTTCTTGATCCGGGAAAAACCACTGTAACTATAGGCAATCATGATATTTTTGGCGGGGTGCAGAGGGCGACTGATATTTTTAATTTTCCCTCAAAATGCCTTTCTGTGAATTATGAAGAAAAAGTAAGACAATTCAGAGATCACTTTTCCGAGCTTTTTGTGAACAGCTTCCATGAAGACACTATTTTCCCCTTCGTAAAAACTATCGGCGATTATTCGATTGTAGCTTTCAACTCTGTGGCAAAATATTCACGATTTAAAAATCCTTTCGCTTCGAATGGGAAAATTCAGAAGGAGCAGCTTGAAACAGCAAAAAATCTTCTCGAAAAATCCGGCAGTCTGCATAAATCAGTCATTGCTCTTGTTCATCACCATTTCTATAAAAAAACCAATGAGGCAAATTCTCCGCAAACAACTGTATGGAGCCGATTGGAGAGCCACACACTGAAATTACGAGGTAAAAAAGCAATTCTGGAATTTTTCCGAAATAATAAAGTTGAATTAGTTCTGCATGGACACAGCCACGAAATGAAAGAGTATTACAGAAAAGATATAAGGCTTATGAATGCAGGCGCATCGGTTGATAACGGTGATGATAATCTTGCTCAGGGAGTACTTATCGATTTTTCCGGTAATCAACTGAAAACGATGATAAAAACTGTTTTCGTAAAAAGCCGTAAAAGGAAATTTTTCAGCGATGTGATTCCCGAAAAAATAATTCAGCAGGCAACTTTACAACCCGTGCATTATTACTGAGATATTTGAAGCTGAAATCCGGAATATTATTCTTTGATAAATGCTTTGGATGCAATAATTATTTCGGCTAAATCGCGGAAGGCGCCATGACCTCCAGGACTTTCGACAATAATATCAGCAGAATTTTTTGCAAATGATGTCGCATCGGAAGGACATGCCGAAAGTCCAACAAGCCGCATAACCTCAGTGTCATTTGTATCATCGCCGATATATGCAATCTCTGTAAAATCCAGTCCAAGTTTTTTCACAAGTTCAGACATCGCCGCCACTTTGTTTTTAACACCAAGATGAACTTCCTTTATCTTAAGTTTTTGCGCTCTTTTTGTTACCACTTCTGTATTCTCACCAGTGATTATAGCAGTTTCAATTTCAGCAAATGACCTGAGCCTTTCCACGCCCATTCCGTCCCGTATCGAAAATCGTTTCATCATTTCGCCATCGGCTGTGTAATAAGTGCCTGTATCGGTCAGTACACCGTCAACATCGGTGACAACCAGTTTTATTTTCGCGGCTTTTTCGAGTATTTCTTTACTGAGCATATAAGATCAAATAATTTTTTAAAAACTTAGGCTATAATTAAAACAAAATTAAGGTTAAATTCATAATTAACTGAAAGAATCAGAATTGTTCTGACCAGACACGGATAGCTATAGCTTTTGGTTCAATTTATTAAGACGCTGCCTTTTCCTGCAGTATTTTTTCTGACGAGTAAATTTAGCTCCCTTCTTGCTCATTTAATAACTGACTGGTAAATCACGTAGCTTTCCCCCGCTGATTAATGTAAGAAGTTGTTGCAGAATTGAACTGTCTGGCTATTGTTTAAAAACAACGTCATTACCTCAGTGCAAAAATGGTATCGATGATCTAATCAGAATTTTAATTCTTATATTATTGTGGTTTATTTTATTTTTTTTGCTGTAATGTACTATATTAAAATTATTTATATAAGCGGTATAATCGGATGACAGTTTTCTTATCAAAAAAATGTGAACTTGGAATTCATTCCGTGCTTCTTCTCTCCATAAAAAAGAATCATAAGATATTCAAAGCATCAGAGGTAGCAGAGGAACTTAAAGCGCCCAAGGAATTCGTTTCAAAAGTTCTCCAGATACTGACCGATAGCGGGATTGTCGGCTCGAAAAAAGGAAAAAACGGCGGATTTTACCTCGCCAAAAAACCTTCGGATATAAAAATTATCGATATAATAAAAGCAATTGACGGGCTGGATGTTTTCAAAAACTGTGTTCTGGGATTTCCGGGATGCAGCACAGATGAACCGTGTCCCCTTCATGAAAAATGGGGTGCTCTACGCGATCAGGCATATAAAATGTTTGCTGAGGAAAGCCTCGAACAATTAAAGGAAAAGACGCTCACGAAAATTTTATCGCTTTGAATTATCCAGCTTGCTGCTGCCTTCGACTCCGCTCAGGCAGCGGGTGGTATTCATCACTTTGTGTTGCTGTTTTCTCTATAAACCTCTCGAATTCGAGAGGTTTTAAATCGGTTCTGCTTGTTGCTGCCTTCGACTCCGCTCAGGCAGCGAGGGGTTGATCATTTTTTGTTGTTCTCGGGCGGTGGTTGAGCGGAGTCGAAACCACCGTTGTGAAAATTCGTGCATTATGTTTCATTCATTCACTCTGACAATTCCTTTAAGCATTCAAGCTGTTGGGACTTTTTTTTGTTGCTGCCTTCGACTCCGCTCAGGCAGCGGGGAGTTGGTTACTTATCGTTGTCCTCGGGCGGTGGTTGAGCGGAGTCGAAACTACCGCCTGGCAACCACAATAAGATCTGAAGATTTTTCCGGGTTGAAAGGCTGGAGCTGTACATCCCCGTAAAAATAGATATTGCGGAACGCGTTTATTTTTAATAATTCAAGTATTCTATCTTCTGTGACGGGGTAGATCCTCGTTGAAAGGATTTCAGTGTTTTTCGGTTCAGAAAGATCGATGCTCATTATGTTAAAAAATGTTCGGCTTTTCTCAAAATCATAAAAGCGCACAAAAATCTTATCATTCGTTACGCGGGTACTAACGATCCGCTTTTTCTCCGCAAGTATGGGTACATAGTTGATAAGTTGAAGAATAAGAATTCCTTCCGGTGTAATGATCTTTTTCACCTTCCGGAAAAACGCGTTCAGGTTGCGTCCATCAAGATTTGCCAGGACGTTACCCCGGCATGTTATAAGATCAGCTTTATAAGCCGCAGGAAATTTATAGGCAGAAAAACTATCGCTGCGGAAATTGACCTTTCCCGACATTCCGTGCCTTTCAGCATTAATTTTAGCCTGACTGATCATTCCAGGTGCCGGGTCAAACCCTATCACACTATAACCGAGACCCGCAAGCGCAATTGAATCAACTCCGGTGCCGCAGCCGAAATCAACTGCATTCGCGGCTGATTTAATTCCGAGGCGGATGTAGAATTCAGATGCTCTTTTCATCGCCGGTTCGAATGCCGTCATTTTATCGTAATCGGCTGCAATCCTCTCGTAAAAATCCTTATTGCTTAACATTCTTTATGAACTCCTCTAATTTCACAAAACAGTTTCCGCCGCACCGCCAAAGAATGTAATCAAATTTTAGTTTTTCTTCAATCCCGTATATGCTTTTCTTACTTCTCCGTTATTTTTATCGCGGTGCTTTTAAGATCTTCTTTCCGTGAAGAATTGCCCGCAAAAATCGTATAATCACCGGGTTCAAGTTTCCAGGCTGATTTAGTCTCATCATAATATCTTAATTCATCGGTATTGATCTCAAAAACAATTTCTTTTTCTTCGCCGGGTTGAAGGAATACTTTACTGAAAGATTTTAATTCTTTTCTGCATCTGCTGATCTCCTTTCCGGGCGCGGAAACATAGATCTGTACGACCTCACTTCCGGCAATGCTTCCGGTATTTTTAACTTTGCATTTCAGCAGGATATTTTCCCCTGCAGCATAGACCTTTTTAGCCGGAAAAGGAGCGCTCAGGGCAAATTCCGTATAGGACTTACCATAGCCGAAATTGAAAAGAGGCCGGATATCCTTTGCGTCGAAATGGCGGTAACCGACGAAGATATCATCGGAATATGAGGTAATATCTGTCTGGCTTTTATATGTCGAATAAGCAGAGCAGTCCTCGTAGGAAACCGGAAATGTAACCGGGAGTTTTCCGCCGGGATTATAAACTCCGCTGATCACTTTGCTGAGCGCTGAACCAGTTTCTGAACCTCCAAACCAGCCTATGATCAATCCGGGCACAGCATTAATCCATTGATTCATAATTACCGGAGATCCGATATTGAGCAAGACAATAGTGTTTTTATTCACTTCTGAGAGAGCAGTAATAAGATCATCCTGTCCCTCGGGAAGATAAAGATCATCTCTGTCTTTTCCCTCGCTCTCATAATTGAAGGAAGTACCGCCGAAATATAGCACTGCATCAGCGTCCCGGGCAGCAAGTATTGCCTCCTGTGTCAGATCAATTCCAGGCTGCTGCCATTGAAGAATACACCCTGCATCCCCTTTTCTCTCATAGTACTCAAGAACAAAATCGTAATTTTTTCCAGCTTCGAAAACTGCTTTGGCAGTTCTGCTCTCCATGGCGTGATCATTCCAGTCATCAATAATATTCTTTCCTTCGATATATAGTCTGATTCCGTCATCGCTCGTAACACTGAGCGTATATTCTCCCGATACCGGCGGAGTCAGATACCCGGTCCATCTAATGGAGTAGTTTTCATTCTCAATGCGTTCATCAGGAGAACCGCTATGCCATTGGAAATTAATCTGCCGATCCTCCCTGACTAAAACAGGCTCGCCTGCTAGTTCAATGTTCTGGAAAAACTCTGCTCTTATACCTGTTCCCGATCCATTCTTTCCAGATAAGTATTCGGAAGGAACCGGATTCTGATCGCCATCGAGAATAACTCCCTGTGCGTAAAGTATTTCTGCGTCCGGGAATTCCTTCCTGAGAGCTTCAAGGGGACTTATTTCATAGGAAGGACTGACCAATGAACTGCCGCCGCCGCCTGTTCTGGCATTGGCTGCATTCGGTCCGATTACTGCTAATTTTTTAATTCTGGCGGAATTAAGCGGCAGAATATTATTTTCGTTTTTAAGCAGGACAATCCCGGCGAGAGAGGCGTCAAGTGCAGTTTTTCTGATCTCACCGGTACTTACAGCAGCGGTATCCTTTGTGTGCGGATTTTCTAATAGATCGAGATGAAACATAACCCGTAACAGCCTGCGTATTTTATCATCAAGCGTTTGAACTGACAAATCCCCGGATTCTAATCCCGTGAGGAGATTTTCGTTATTCAAATATTTGCCGTCCGGCATCTCAAGATCGAGACCTCCCCTGAATGTCGGTAAATCCGAATGAACGGCACCCCAGTCTGACATCACAAGCCCGTTGAATCCCCATTCCTCTTTCAGAACATCTTTCAGCAGAAAATCATTTTCGCTTGCATAAAATCCGTTTACCTTGTTATAGGCTGACATAACACATAGCACTCCGGCTTCCTGAACGGCTGCTTTGAATGCGGGAAAATATATTTCGCGCAGGGCACGTTCACTTACCTGAACGTCAACTGTCATCCTCTCGTGTTCCTGATTGTTGACGGCGAAATGCTTGACAGTCGCAGCAACTCTTTCCGATTGAACGCCCTTTATGTAACTAACAGCCATTCGGGATGCAAGAAATGGATCCTCGCCGAAGCTCTCGAAATTCCTGCCGCCCATCGGCAGCCGAGCTATATTCACACAGGGCGCCAGTATCACATCCCTGCCTTTTGCTTTTGTTTCCTTTCCAATAGCAATTCCAACCCTCTCCGTTATTTTGGGATCCCAGGAGGCTGCAAGCGAAATTCCCGCCGGAAAAGCCGTGGACTGATCCCATCGTACTCCGAGTGGACCATCGGCCATTTTAAACTCAGGGATCCCATACTCTGCTATCTCCCGTGAGGCAAAACCTGTTCCGGCTATTAGAGAAATTTTATCTTCGAGAGTCAGACGTTGTAATAGATCGTCAATTTTCTTTTCGATATCCTGATCTTTTGTCTGAGCATGCGCGAAGGCAGCAAGAGAAAGTGAAAATATTAGGGATTTCATAAATCTTCCTGATTTTGAAATTTTAAAAATTGCATGCACTTTGGGTAACCCCTTATAAATTGTAAATTCTTGTGTGATAAAGTTGTGAACTGCTTATTTTTTCATAATATAAAATACGTAGCTATAAAAATCAGAACAAGAACGGAAAATTTCTATTTCTTTCAGACTGAGGTCAAAGAATTGCATAGCTTCGGGGATGCCGCTGTATTTTAATCGAAGTCCGGCGATTATTTCAGGCATCCGGTCATAAAAATCGTTAAACCAATCGCTATCAGGGAGGGTAAAATGGTCAATGATTTCGTAACCGCAGTTCCTGATAATACTAAGATTAGAATCGATACTGCCGATCGCCGGATATTCGGTCTCCCAGAAATCGCAGCAATCTTTTGGAGGATTATCCCTGAGCCTTGTCAGTTCAGAAACGCCGATATATCCGCCGGGCTTTATGTAATCATACCAGTACGAGAGTCCCCGTTGAAAACCAATATTATAAATTGAACCCTCCGCCCATATAAGATCGAATAAACTGCGGGAAAATGGAAGCGCAGACATATCAGCGCAGATAACATGCATTGGAGGGAAATTATTTCGATTGATCAATTTAAGAAAACCTGTGTGGAGATCGATGCCGAAAATCACCGATCCGGGAATCCCGGATAGAGTTTCAGACTGCTTCCCTTGTGCGCAGCCGGCATCAAGTATGCACGGAGAGTGGTTTACCAGTTTAATTTTACTGAGAGCCCTCAGGGTAGATTCACGGCTCCCGGGCCCGCTTCGCGGCAGGGGTTCGAACAGTTCATAAATGTATTCACTCATGTTCTAAATATAGTAAGAAAAGGTAAATTATTCTTTTCACATTTGGACTTATTAAGCTTTACAGCCCGGCGTTATTGTAATAGCAGTAATAACAGAACTGATGATTTCGAAAAGGAAGGATTATCGGGGACAGGAAATATATCGCGTTCTCAGGCAGCGTTGCTAATTTTAGAAATGATATTTGTCAGGCTGCCAAAAGAGGAAGCTTTGCCAAACGGCGCTGGAGACCCGGGGCAGATGGAACTCTCCAAGTTTGTTTCTTTGGGATCCTAATCTATTGACAATTTTGCGACTTCGGTAAACAGAGACAAGAAATAATGTATTTGGTTCAGGTGAATAAACGGGATAAATAAAAAAGGGCGCCGTAGCGCCCCTACTTAAAATTACCAGCTCCTTCTTCCGCCGCCGCCGCCTGTGCCGCTGCCGCTTCTGCCATGACGTGATCCGCCGCCGCTTCCGCCGCTGTGGTTATTCCTTCCGCCGCCAAATCCGCCGCCGCCTGTGCGTTTATCAGTTTTCGGACGAGCTTCATTAACGGTGATTTTTTTGCCGTCAAATTCTGCTGCGTTTAATTCATCAATAGCTTTCTGACCTTCAGTCTGACTGAACATTTCAACAAATCCGAATCCTTTGGATTCGCCTGTGAACATATCTTTAATAACTTTGACACTTTTGATTTTTCCGTATTCGGAGAAAATTTCCTGTAAATCTCCTTCGGTTGTTTCCCGGGATAAATTCCCAATGTAGATATTCATAACAGTTTCCTGTGATATATTATGTATGTAAATAATTGCAGAGCACTTAGAAGGAAAAACCAAAGAAGCATTCTGTATGTAAATTAATTAGGTGTGCTCATTCTGAGGAAAATTTGAAGCAACATTTAAATATAAGCAAAATAATCCGAAAATAAAATTAGCCTTAATTCCCGGCTTTATTCAAGGCGGTTTTTTCCCTTGCCCTGCTGTAGGTTTTTGCGGAATCCTTTATCTTTGGTCGCTGCCCGGGTAAAGGTATTCTGATTTTTTTCTTATTATTTTTTGTGCGGCTTTTCATCTCTGATAATAATTGCATGTATAAGGGTTATAAAATGGTGAAATAGTTGCCGGAAAGAAAATAATTATCTAAAAAAACTTGTGCACCCTGGGGGACTCGAACCCCCGACCAATAGATTAAGAGTCTACTGCTCTACCAACTGAGCTAAGGGTGCACCGCAAAAATACTGAAAATCCGCTTGTTGTCAAAAGGAATCAGAGTAAATAGCTTTTCTGTATTAAAGATTTTATACTTTAAAATATCGTATATTCTTCTTATGTTTCGGATAGACTAAACTCAGTGGACCACACATAATTTTCTTTAAGGTATTTTCCTCTTTTCAGACAATTAAATGAAAAAAACCGTCATAGGAATAGTTTTAATTATCAGCATCTTAAGTGCATCGCATTTTATTTTAACGCCATCTTCGGTCGGTGAGGAAGCCATTTTTAGTCTGCGCTTCCAGTTCGATCAGAACATTTTTCCTGAGAACACGCATAAATTAATCGCAAAAATTGACGGCCCGAATAGCGACATGACCGAGACAGTGAAATTTTCAACCAGGGGCTCCGTAAACGAATTTATCTTCAAGGAAATAACTGACACTGTTTTTAATCTTATCATTTACACTGAGGATATTTCGGGAAATTTACTTTACAGCGGCACCAAGAATTTTTCACTGCCCGATTTTATTCATATCCCGACCAATTTTATTCTTGACCTGAAACTGGGAAAATACAGAAAGCTTCTCATTGATATTCAGGTACCGCATAAAAAGTATGTATTAAAAGATTACCCCGGCAACCCTGTTCTCAGCAAAGACGACAATCCCGAAGAAAAATCCGGAATGACTTATCCCTGCGTTATCTTCGACGGCGGGATTTATAAGATGTGGTTTGAAGTTAAGAGCCAGGATGGAGTGGGCTATATCTATTATGCCACCTCGCTTGATGGAATAAACTGGCAGAGGGACAGATCAGGTCCGGTACTAACACCGGGTACTTCCGGGACGTGGGATATGTCGAGTGTGACTAGTCCGGTAGTAATTAAAGTAAACGATAAGTACAGAATGTATTATGGAGGCTGGGCAGACAAAACATCGAGATGGGATGTGGGACTTGCGGTTTCCTCCGATGGTATTAATTGGACAAAACATTCGGAGCCCGTATTTAGCGGCGCCCAGGATCAATGGGACAGGTTTCCTGTTGCCGATAATATATTACAAGTTAAAAACCGGTTTTATTTATATTATTCAGGGAAAACAGAATTCTATGATAATCGGATTGGGCTAGCAGTTTCCGAAGATGGTTACAAATTTACAAGAATTAAAAATACACCCATCCTGAAGCCCGAAACCGAGTGGGAAAAGCCCGGAATTATCAAAGGCTCTGTTGTAAAAACCGAAACGGGTTTTATTATGTGCTATGCAAATACTTTGCATAGCAACGCTTTTGGATTTGCATACTCGCTGGACGGGATAAACTGGCAGAAAGAGCCATTGAATCCGGTTTATAAATTAACAAGCTACTCTGATCGAATTGAAAAGATCAATTACCCGAATATCTTACTGAATGAAGAGGGATTAAGAATATATTATATGGGCATAAAGTCTTCAAAACTTCTTGAGATGAATATTAATCTTCTGATCGGAGAGAATTAGAAAAAGCATTCATAAACTTATCAGTAATTCCTTTTGGAAAATACTACCCGATTTTCAAAAACACCAAATCAATCTATCTCTTAAAATTTAATATCGGAACGGACAGCAAGAATATTCTGAAAAGCGAATATCTCAGAATGCACCGGGTAATCTGTCAATTTAACTAATGAATCTGGAAGTAAACGGTATAATTCATAACCTTTAAGAACTTTCCTGATATCACGCATAAAGGTCTTGCTAATAATATTCATTTCATTAAATTCGAATTGAATACAAACGACCTTCTTCTCAGAAAGCATATTTTTTGCTCCTTCCAAAACTCGCAATTCGTTTCCTTCAGTATCGATTTTCAATATGTCAATGGCAGGTATCAGATTAGCAATACAAAACTCATCCAGTGTGTCAACTTTTACTTTGTTTTCGGTTACGTTTTTTTTATGAATATGGCTAATAACTTCTTTATGGAGCGATGCATGAGGTGATCCGTTAATATCAGCCCTGTCGTATAGAATTAATTCACCTTTAGTATCACTAAGTGCCAGGTTATGGCATAAAATTTCTGTTCCCGTAGTATTGGAAATTAATTTCGAAAAAGTTTCAGGATGCGGTTCGAAAGCATGATATTGTGAGGTTGTGAACTGCCCGTACAACTTTGCAGCAAAATCACCTTTATTAGCGCCAACATCAAATATTACAGGATTCCGGCTGCTCAATAACTTAGGATAAATTTTCTCAATAAGATTTTTCTCACCGCTGACCTTACTGTTTTCAAAATTCAGTACGCCAATACTTCGAAGGACAAGATTATATAACATATAATTAAACCTTATAAATACTGGTCGGGCAAAGATAAACCTGTATATGTTTATTATTAGCTGCATATTGATAAGCCAGATTATATTATTAAAAGATTATAGTAAAAGTATGAAAATCCAGCTAAAAAAATCAGAACAGGCAAAAACGTTTTTCCCCCGCATAACTATTAGAAAAATATTGAAGCAGTAATTTTTAATTTTCCTGAATGTATATTTCGGTTTTTGAATAAACACGGAAGTCTCTCAAATTATTGAGCACTAAACTGAATTTTAAATCCGGCGCCTTCAGAAAATATCTGCTTAATACAAGCTGGATGGTTTTTGAAAAGGTCTTTCGTCTTCTAACCACTTTTATCGTTGGAATAATTCTTGTAAGATACCTTGGACCCGACCAGTTCGGTAATTACAGCTATTCACTCAGTGTATCTTCATTATTCGGAGCATTAGCATCTCTGGGACTTGACAGGCTGGCTGTCCGTGAACTCGTAAATACTCCGGAAAAAAAAGGCGGGATTATGGGCACTGTCTTCCTCTTAAGGCTGACCGGAGCAGCAGCAGCCCTTCTCGCAGCAGTGATTGCATCCTTTTTACTTCAGGATAAAGATTATGTCAAAATTTTCATAGCATTGATTGCATTTGGATTTTTTTTCCAATCGTTTAATGTTATTGACTTCTTCTTCCAATCACGCGTGGAATCAAAAAAGTCCGTAATACCATTATCTGTTTCACTATTTGGTTCGGCAATTCTGAAAATTATTTTTGTGTTATTTAAATTCCCGCTGATTTGGTTTGTAATCTCAGTTGCTCTCGAAAGTTTTTTTCTTTGCATAGGACTTATTTTAATCTACCGGCAGTCGGGATTCTCTGTTAAAGAATGGACCTTCGATAAAAGCATTGCCGGGATGATGCTGCGTGATTCGTGGCCTTTAATTTTATCCGGAGTTGCTGTATCTATATACATGAAAACAGGGCAAATAATGATTAACAAGATGCTTACTGCGGAAGACGTCGGCTATTATTCGGCTGCAGTAAGAATATGTGAGGCGTGGTATTTTATTCCAATGGCGATAACAACATCATTGTTTCCCGCGATAATAAATGCAAGAAAAATCAGCAACGAATTCTATCTGAACCGGCTGCAAAAGCTGTATGACCTGCTCTCGCTCTCAGCGATATTAATTGCTGTCCCTGTAACAATTTTTGCCGGAGACATAATAAATATTCTCTATGGAGCCAAATTTGCGGAAGCTGCACCTGTGTTGAGTATTTATATCTGGGGTGGAATTTTTGTGTCACTTGGGGTTGCTTCCGGGCAGTACCTGATCGCAGAAAATCTTACAAAAATTGCATTTGTCCGAACACTTATCGGCGGCGCAATAAATGTTTTACTAAACTTATTCCTTATTCCCCTGCTGGGTATAACCGGGGCAGCAATATCAACTGTTACGGCATATACTTTTGCAGTGATGACAATTGGTGTTTCGAGAAAAACAAAGGGACAAACGAAAATGCTTTTCTATTCATTGCTGGCGCCAACAGTATTTTCATTTGCTTTTATGCACTTAAAAAAATATTTTACATTAATATATTCTGGTGATTCAAATAAATGATCCTGCGGGCTGAGGAAATTCCGGTAGTTCTTTTTGTGTTCAAGAGACCCGAACATACGCAAAGGACTATCGATTCATTAAGCAGAAATTTCGGTATCGGGAAGCATGAGTTAATTGTATTTTCCGATGGACCGCGCAATTCTGAAGAAAGCTTAAAAGTAAATTCGGTGAGAGATATTGTTTCCGGGGCAAGGAATTTCGCGAAAGTAACAATCCATAAAAACGATAAGAACATGGGGCTTGCAGCCTCTGTGATATCCGGACTGAACAAAGTATTTATGGAATACGAACAGGCAGTGATCCTTGAAGATGATCTTGAATTTTCTCCTCATTTTCTCGAATTTATGGTTTCAGCGTTATCAAAGTACAAAAATACCAATCAGGTTTTTTCAGTTTCCGGCTATGGTGTGCCGATCCGTTTCCCGGAAAATTATCAGAATTATTATTATTTTTCACACAGATCGAGTTCCTGGGGCTGGGCTTCCTGGAGAGACCGCTGGGCACTCGCAGACTGGGAAGTGATAGATTACGCTGAGTTCCGCAGCAATAAAGCGATACAATCCGGATTCAACAAGGGGGGAGCTGATCTCAGCAGGATGATGAAAAAGCAGATGGACGGGGAGATTGACAGTTGGGCAATACGCTGGGCTTACACTCACTACAAGAACAATGGATTATGCCTTACTCCCGTCATTCCTCTCGTGAGAAATACCGGCGCAGATCAGAGCGGCACACATATGAGAAAAACTTCAATTTATGATGTCGAGCTCTCGGAAAAATACTTTGCTGAACTTCCTGATAAAATTTACACCGACGAAAAAATTATGAAAGAAGTGCGGCGTTTTTTCAAGCCCACACCTATAAAAAGAATACTTAACTATTTCCGGTAATAATAATGACATATATTGATCAAAAACGCTTTCGCGGAGGACATTATCTTGGCAAACCTGCTGAGCTTAAAGATCTGATCGTTACGCGCAGAGTCCGTGTCGTAAAAGATATTCCATCTTTCTGTGACCCTGACCTCGATCTGCTCGATTTCGGATGCGGCAACGGAGCCTCCTCGATGCTGCTCGCAGGATATTTCAGAACTGTTAACGGAATGGATATCGATCCGGACAATGAAACCGCGTTCCTGCGTATGATGGAATTCGGGAAAGTTGATACATATTACTTCAGGCGGATTGATATTGAAACCGAAAACGTCAAGTTGGAGCAATTCCCGCGAATAATCTGTTTTGAAGTGGTTGAACATCTCCGTGAAGAAAGAAACGTAAAAAAAATAGCCGACCTGCTGAAACCCGGTGGTAAAGCTGTTTTTACGGTGCCCAATAAGTGGTGGATTTTTGAGACTCACGGCGCATCCCTGCCCCTTCTACCCTGGAACCGTGTCCCGTTCTTTTCGTGGCTGCCTTCGTTTATTCATAAACGTTATGCGAATGCAAGGATTTACACAAAACACAAAATTAAAAACGTACTTACTGAAGCCGGTCTTACTGTCACAGACACAAAATATATTACAGCGCCGCTTGATGTACTGAAGGACGGAAAGTTCAAATCATTTATGCAGAAATTTATTTTCCGGGGTGATACAACAAGAATACCATTTTTGGCAACTAGCATAATGGTAACGGCTGAAAAGAAGGTTTAGAGCAGGCGGTCAAGCACCTGAGCCAATCTCCCGGCAAGAGCTTTCCTGTCAAACTTTTTTACGGCTGAATTATCCGGTTTGAGCGAATCAAGCTGCCCGAATAAATCCTCGGGAATTTCGTTATAAGGAATCAGAATACCGGAACCTGATTCTGACAGAAGATCCCCGACTTCCTCATTATCATCTCCGAAAGCAATAACTGGTTTTCCCACCCGCATATATTCATAAAGTTTTCCGGGCACATGCCGTGGTTCATGAGTACAGGTTAAAAGATAATCGGCCGAAAGCATCTGTGAAAGCACTTCCTTATATGGCAAAAATCCGAGATAATTAAAATGCGGCATTAAATTTTCATCTTCGAGTGATTGCATTACGGCAGGAGATACTGTGCCTATAAACCTAAGTTCAATCTCCATCTTGCCGCTTTCAATTACTGACCTCACAAGTTTCCAGAATTTCACCGGATTCTGGTGATCATAAATATTCCCGGCATGAAGAATTACCTTCTTGCTCCCTGAAGGCTGGGCAGCTTTAAGTCCCTCAAAATCCTGCTCGTTATAGCCCCAGTTTATGACTTCAGTCCTGCCTCTCAGGAATGGATATTTGCGAAGAAAATAATTATCCATGGTTCTGGTGACAAAAACGGAAGCAGAAGATTGCTTTAATGTTGATTTCTCGAAATAATTATCAAGTTTAAGTGTAAGAGGATTACGGTTAAAATCCCTGTATGTGGCAATATCGACCCAGGGATCGATAAAAACAGCTACAAACGGAACATTGAACATTCTGCTAAGTTTTTTCCCGATAAGATGTGTGGAATGAGGCGGACCGTTTGTAATAATAAGATCAGCCGGGTTTTCCCTGAGAAAGCGGGCGCCTTCCCTTAAACCGTGAAAATACCAGCCTACCCGCGCATCCGGGACAAAAAGATTCATTCTTATCCAGAGAGAGACCCTGTGCGCCAAAGAACGGTTCGTTAAACTTATAGCTTCGGACGCCTGAAGAATTTCGCCCTTCTTTCCTGTCAGTTTCCGGTAAATAAGGAACGGATCGAAGAAGCCGGTTCTTTTTACTTTTAATCCGGGAGCAATATCCCCAAGAAGACTGCTGTCGGCAGCGCTAACTGTATCATCATTAACAGTTAGAACACACGGTTCCCAGCCATATTCCGGAAGATATTGTATCATCTTAAGAGGCCAGTGAAGCGATGCTTTGCCGGAGGGAGGCCAGTAAAATGTGATAAACAGAACTTTTTTCATTTTAATGCTTTTAATATTTCTCCGCTCAAAGCGCTCAGTTTAATCTGGACTCCGACAACTGAGGACTTGTATATTTTGCCTGAAAGAAGACTCTGATAATCAGAATGACCATCGGTTTCGATATCAGTTTCTTTCTCTTCCGCTGAATTATTTATAACAATAATTATCTCATCCTTTCCGTAAGTTCTTGCATAAGCAAAAACTGCATTATTATCATCCTTTAGAACTGTCCTGAAATCGCCTCTTCTGAGAGCTGGTTCAGAGTTGCGTAACGCGATAAGCTTCCTGTAATTATCAGCAAGAACGGAATTGTATTCAACCTTATCAGCTTCCCGGCAGGACTGATTGGGGTTGAATTTTTCATCTGCATAATTGAGATCGTGCCAGATCATCGGCTTCCGGCAGCAGGGATCATTTGCACCCCACATACCTGCCTCATCACCGTAATAAATCATCGGAGCTCCGAGGTATGTCATCTGGAAAAGCACCATCAGCTTCTGAATACGTAAATGGTCTTCTCCGGGAGCCCTGACTGAATAATCAGGATTAGAACCCCTTGAAAGGCCGTAATACCTGCCCCAGTCCCTGTAATTGCCTATATCTGCATTGATTATATGCGATAGGAGCCGGTTGGTATCGTGGCTGTCGAAAAGATTCTGCATCACATACGAAATGGATAGATCATAAGCTTCTCTAAGGATTTTGAGCTTATTATCGAATTCCGATACTTTGAGCCGGTCTTTCCGGTTAATAAAAAACTCCTCTGAGAGAAAAGCGAAATTATAATTCATAACCGCATCAAATTCATCGCCCTGCAGGAAAGGTTTATTATATTCAACCGACTCAATGATCTCAGCGGTAATGTAAGCCTGCGGATTAATTGCTTTCAGATGCCTGCGCCAGTCTTTCCAGAAAGTGTGCCCGACCATAAAGGCAACGTCAAGCCGCCAGCCATCAATTCCGTCAGCGGGATCCCCGTCGCCGTCAGGATCCATCCATCTTTTTGTAATGTCGAAAATGTACTTCTTGGGACCGGGCGCTATATCGCCGTTTAACTGCTTTAATTCCGGCAATTCTTTTACTCCGTACCAGCCGTCATATTCAAATCTGGTTCCAGCTTCCTTATCGTTCCAGGATTTTATTTTCATCCAGTCGGCATATGCTGAATTTTTCCCATTTTCCTTAATATCTCTGAAAACCCAGGAATTCAGCCCCATATGATTAAACACGCCGTCAATTATTATCCGCATACCTTTTGAATGCACCTCCTGAACAAGTTTCAGGAAAAGCCGGTCGGCCGAAGTCCAGACCCATGTTTCTGGCTTATGGGGAACTTCAGAATCGATCAGTTTGAGATCACCTTCAGGATCGGGACCGAGGAAAGGATCGATATGATGATAAGTTGCGCCGTCATATTTATGCAGCGAGGGGGATTGGAACACAGGGTTCAGATATAATGCATTGATACCGAGATCTTTGATGTAATCGAGTTTATCGAGAATTCCCTGAATATCACCGCCATACCTCCTGCGCTGGAGATTAAACCAGATATCCTGTCCGTTCTCTTTTTCATAAGGCTGAAGCTCGTACCAGTCGGAAGTCCAGGGGTGAACCTGCCAGGGTGAATCGTTATCATGCGGATAAGATCCTCTGATGGATTCCAAAGTCGGATCATTAGCCGGATCGCCATTCCTGAATCGTTCGGGGAATATTTGATACCAGACGGCATCCTTGGCCCAGTCGGGCGTAAAATTTACTTTTTCTCCGGAGATCATAAGACTGCTTCCCCAAAAAATTACGATTAATATTTTTCTGAACATTTTAAGCGCTCACAACTTTATAAACTTTATCATTCCTGCGAACTTTCTGCGCACAAACAAATGTAACCTCCGAAGATTTTTCAGCAGCATCCACTTCCTGTTCATCCACAACCATTTCCTGAATATTGAGTTCAACGGTTCCGGTCGTTGGTCCGATTATATAAATTTTATCGCCTTTTTGTAATGGTTCGGCTTCGAGTTTTACAAAAACAGCTTTTGCTTTATCGAAATAATTCAGCACTTTTCCGGCATAGATTTTTGTTGTTGTTGCTTTGCTACCGTAAGAGCGTGCAAAACTCTCATCGCCTGGAACACCGAAATAAAAGCCATCTGAAAAGCCGCGGTTATACACCTGGGCTAAATCATTTTCGAGCTCAATCTTTAGTTCGCTGGTTAGTCCGCCTTCGAAATAGGCATCAATTGCTCTCCGGTATGCGCCAACAACCTTTTTAACATATTCCGGGCTTCGTTTCCGCCCTTCGATTTTAAAGGAATCTATACCGGCTTCAATCAGCAGATCGATAAAACCGATAGTCGAAAGGTCTTTCGGCGACATAACGTAATCCTCGCCAAGCACAAATTCAATTTCTTTTGTTTCGTCAACAATTTTATATTCGCGGCGGCAGGGTTGATAACATTCGCCCCGATTTGCACTTTTTCCGAATGCATCGAGGCTCATAAAACATCGTCCGCTTACAGCCACACACATTGCCCCGTGAATAAAAGCCTCAACTTCTATTCCGGCTTTTTCCCGTATCGACCTGATCTGCGGGAGACTGCATTCCCTTGCAGGAACAATCCGTGAAGCTCCCATCATTTTATAGAATTTTGCGGATTCCGGATTTGATACTGAAGCCTGGGTGCTTATGCAGAAATTGACGCCTGCACTCTTGCAAGCCATTATCACAGATGGATCCCAGCAGATAACAAGTGTTATTCCGGCTTCTTTTGCAGCCCGCACAATAGTTTCAACGTCTTCGGCTTCATTCTCATATACAATTGTATTAAGCGTCAGGTGGGCATCAACATTTCTTTCCCGGCAGTAATTAACAATTTCCGGTAATTCTTCCACCTTAAAATTTCCTGCTTTCATACGCATATTCAGTTTGCCGACCCCAAAATAAACGGCATCTGCACCGGCTTCGATAGCTGTGATAAGTGTGGGCCAGTCTCTGGCAGGGGCTAATAATTCGGGTTTTTTCAATTTAGTATTCATAATTCATCCAAAAATACAAAACTGGAACGGATTTTTTCTTTTCACTTACAGTATCCGGCGCGGTAAGGCATTAACCGGCTCTCATCTGTCACTCTGACGAAACGAAAAAAGCCCCGGATTTTGAGACAGATTTGGGAATGCAGAAGATGTCAGCGCAGGAGCAAATAATATCTGTTTAAGGTAACGTGAATCGGATTCGGTTGCTTAATTTTGAACTGTAAAATTTGCAGAGTATGGATTCAAAAAGACAATTAATTGCAGCATTGACTGGAATAGCTATTGGCGGTATCGGGTTCGGATTAGTAAGCCCGGT
>Ga0172367_10002790_pt1 | contig 23468 bp, 26 predicted proteins | sample Lak10m_FD_114542 | JGI IMG/M metagenome (GOLD analysis project Ga0172367, IMG submission 114542) | Freshwater microbial communities from Kabuno Bay, South-Kivu, Congo - kab_022012_10m | ecosystem: Environmental > Aquatic > Freshwater > Lake | place: Democratic Republic of the Congo: South-Kivu... | reverse complement strand
GGGGCCTGCGTAAAGGCCCCAAGCGTTACCGCTCACGCAGACCGGCTCCGACCTAAAATCCCGCCAAAACGGACACGGATTCTAGTTGGCGCCGACCTCGATGTCTAATTGGCGTTCTACAGGCATGACCGTTTCACAGCTCAAGGCGGCACTCGCCGCAGCACCCGATCTGCCCCTCACCGTAGTGTGGACCGACGGGGAGGCGATCGAGCCGCACTTCCACGCGACCGAGGTCGGCCGCGTGCAGAAGGACTGCGTGGACTGCGGCGGGACCGTTCGCCGGCTGGTGACTTGCCTGCTGCAGACGTGGATGGGCCACGATGTCGACCACCGGATCACCGGTCGAAAGCTGTCGCTCCATGCCATTCCTCGACCCCGACGCATCGGGCGATTGAACCGAGGCTTCTTCCGTGCACGGTCCTAAGCGCATCCAATTCGTGACGCCTGGGCGCAAGCGACTCCTCGGCTTCGAATACGAGAGCTGGAAGCGCGAGTTCATCGCACCGGAGGCACTTGCTGGCCGGATGAAGCAACACCTGGCGCTGTGCAGCAAGCCGCTCCTGTTCGTGCACCCGAATCCAGAGCCCTTCGAGGAGGGAGTGAGGGGGGAAGCGTGGTTTATTCGTTCAACAGGTTCGGTGACCGGACCAGCAATGAGTTGCTGGATGAGATCTTGTCGGCGAAGCTCGTCCGCCCGGGCGCTGACGCCTGCTATCTGGGGCCAGACGTGGCGTACGGCACGGCACCGCGCGGGTTGCCGGGCGGCAAGTTCGAGAACGTGGAGGCGGCACTGCGTGAGGTCGTCGTGCTGCCGAAGACGGAGATCGTGGACCGCATCGCGCCCGTGCTGGCGAAAGTCCTGATGGCGAACGACGGCGAAAACTCCGACAACGCTGTTGCCATGGGGCGCGACGCCTCAGGCTTCTATGCCTTCTACTGGCTCTGATGTGGCTTGCCCGGAGGGGGCGTGGACGGAGCCAGCGACGTCCAGTTCAGGGAAGGAGGCACATGGCCCCGTTGCAACCATCGGTCCGATGTTCGTCGAGCGGGTGATTGAAGCGGCTGTACGACCCGACCGGCGATTGGAGCGTTCGGCGAGATCCCGTTTCCTATCGTTCAGAGCCCCAAAGTGGGGCAAGGCACTCGCTGACCCTCGAAATGACCGGACGGCGCGCCACCGCACCCCCGCCTAGCGCTCCTGCGTCGGCCTGCCCTGATGCGTCACAGCCCTAAACGCCGCTTGCCCTCAACGCTGTTTCGACTAGTCTTTAGACCAGTCTAAACACCATGCCTGTAACCAAACAAGTCGGGGCCTACGAGGCCAAGACCACACTCCCTGCGCTGCTCGCGCAGGTGAGCCGCGGGCGCGAGATCGTGATCACCAAGCATGCGCGCCCGATCGCGCGTCTCGTGCCTGTGGAAACACCCGTTTCCCGGGACCGCACGGTCTTTGCCCGGATGCGCGCGCTGCGTGCTCGCCTCTCCCTGGCGAAGGGAGAAACGGCAAAGGAGTTGATCAATGAGGGACGACGCATTTGAGCCATGAAAGCGCTGGTGATCGATGGCTCGGCCACGATCGGTTTCTTGCTCAGGGATGAGCGGGGAGCCGAAGCTCTGAACGCGCTGCAAGCGATCGAAGACGGCACTCCGACGTTCGTCCCAGCCCATTGGAGCGTCGAAGTCGCCAACGGGCTGATCGTCGCGGAACGACGCCGTCGGGCGTCGCAGGCGGACATCACTGAAGCCTTCACGCTGGTGGCGGAGCTCCCCGTGGAGTGTGACGACGAAACGATGGCGCGGGCGTTTCGTGACACCGCCGCGCTCGCACGCCAGTACGGCCTCACCCTTTACGACGCCGCCTACCTTGAGCTGGCGATGCGTCGTGGAGCGTCTCTCGCTTCCACCGATTCTGCGCTTTGCAAGGCCGCGAGGTCGGCGGGGGTGCCGGTGCTCGGATGAGGTTCCTGGGCCAGCGCGCTGTGCCACGTCGCGCTGAACGGGGGGCCGTCCAGCCACTCACAGAGCACGGCCGGTTCCCCAGTGTGCCATTCGTCTCCGTTCCGTCAGCCACCCGTCACTCGCGCCCTCCGTCCAAGGCAGACCAACGCGGGATCGCGCCGCCGCCGCTCGCCCTCACTCGGTGAACCGGAAGGCGTACACGTCCGCGTCCTTGAGCACCAAGCGCAGGCGCACCGGGCGGCCGGCGAGGTGGCTCACATCGGCGGAGCGCCGCCACGTGACCGCACGTTCGAGGGTGTCACCAAACATCGCATCCGACTCCGCCAGCGAAAATCCCGCGATCGGCCGCCCGTCGGGCTCCTGGATTTCCACGCGCACCCGGCCGGCGATCGAGGTGGCGAAGTTCAACCGGAGCTCGGAACCGGAAAACCGGATCGGCTTGGTCACGAGTTCGCCGCCGGAATAGGGCGCCGAGGCGGAGGCAAAGCCGTCGAGGCGAAGCGTGTACCGCCGCAGGACCATGCTGTTGCCGGTCCAGTAATCCTCGCCCGCATAAAGCGAGAGTTCGTTCGGCGCACCGGGCAGGCGGGACCGCGTCTCGATCGCGTGCCAGACCATGTAAAGCTGGCCGTAATTCCAGGAGCCGGGGCGCTCGATGCCAGGCCGCAGGAAGGCCTCCATCCAACGCCGGAAGTTCACGCCATCGCGGCTGCTCATCAGCACGGTGTCCGTCAGCGCCGATCCGTAGCGTTCGCTCGCACTGGCGCGCATTTCGCGGTGCTCAAGCTCCGGCAGCGCCCGCATCGAGGGCGACCACTGGCGGGTCCGCTCCGGTCCGGCCGGGCGGCGGGCGTCATCGAGCACGCCTTCCGGCAACTCAGGCTCCGCGTAACGGGTCGGAAATCCAATCAGGATGTGCGGCGCCCGGTGGTACGGGTGGACTTGGTTGGTATAGAGGTGCTCCTCGGGCACGTCGCCGTAGCGGAGGTTCGCCATGTCTTCCCAGTGAATCAGGTCCTTCGACGTTGCCGTGCGGATCGCCCGCACGCCGAGGTGCACCGCGCCGCCCTCGACCGGTTGGCCGTAGCCGGGCGCGGTCGCCGTCGCCGTAGCCGCCCGGGCCGGGCCCCCTCCGGAGTTCAGCGCGAGGGTCGCTTCCCGTGGATCGCGGGAGAAGTACCGCCAGTAGGCACGGTACTTGCCGATCGTGGGATCCCAGAACGCGAGGTTCTGCGAGTCGAACGCGCCCTCGGTGATCACCACTTCCGGGTGCAGGAGCGACCAGCGGATGCCGTCCGGCGACTTGAGCACGAGCAGGCCGCGCCTCGGCGAACGGGAATGCACGATGGCCTTGTAGCGCGCGTCCGCCGGCGCCGCGGGATTGCCGTCCTTGAACACCGCCGCCGCCCCGGCGTCGAGGTCGATGCCAGGAATCATGCCGTTGAGGATGACGATGTTGTTCTCCTTGGAACCGTCGAAGGCGTGCAGCCCGAGGTTGGGTCGCCGCCAGTGAATGCCGTCGTCGCTCTCCGCGTAGCACAGCGGCACCGCCGCGAGGTACGATTTGTTCCGCTTCTTGTCGTACTCGCTGAAGGGATCGATCTGCACGCCCTTGTAGTACATGCGGTAACGGTCGCCGTCCTGGAAGATGTTGAAGTAGCCGCTCCCGCTGCCCTCCCAGGGGGCGTCGGTCACGAACGTCTCCGGCTCCGGCTTCGGCTCATGGAGCCGCAAGCGGGCGTCGCCGGTGAGACGCTCGATCAGTTGCTCGTCCACGAAGAGCTCCCGCCGCGACCCGATGTCGGTGACGGCGCTGTCGCTGGCCTGTACGTGGGCCGGGAAGCCCGCCACGAGGCCCGAAAGCCCGAGTGCCATCACACCGCGCCACGCCAAGTGAATCCGCACCGTGCAAAGTTTCATGAGGGGAGGCTCCCGGGCGGGAGCGAGGTTGAACCGACGCTCCTCCGCCGTAGGGGTGCGGAAGCCGGCAGTCGACCCTGAAGTGCGCGGCGATGCGCGGCTCGATTGACCGCTCGCCTCGCTGCAGGGCCACGCGCCGGCGCGGGAAACCACTCGGGCCGGTGGGCCCGGCGGTCGTCATGCCTGGTCCGTCACGACGTGAGGCTCACCCGGCGCAGGCCCGCCGCTTTCGCCAGGGTCTCTTGGCGGGCGTCGCAGGTCACGAATTCCTTGAGGCCAAGGGAAAGCGCCGCCGCCACGTGCAACAGATCGAGGGTGCGAACCGCCAGATCCGCCGTGTGCGCGGCGCTCAGGGATTCCGCGATCGCGAAGACATCCGGCCACACAAGGTGGGTTTCGAGCAAATCCCCGGCACGCGCGTCCTGCTCCATGTCGGCCCAGGCCTGCCGCGCGGCATCGGGTGTCGTATTCCCACGCGCCACCGCCAGGCGAACGGCGTTTCGCAACTCGCAGCGCTGCCAGAGCGTGAAGACGAACGCCGGCTTCCTTCGCAAGACGTAGCCCGTGGCCGCCGCGGTGTTCGCATCCCTCAGGTACAGCGAGCAGAGGAAGGAGGTGTCGGCGTAGACCGCCGCGAGGGACGGGGAGGATTGCGCCATGGGCCCGTGGCGGAAACGCGCCTCAGTAACGTTCGCGATCCGCCGCCAGCATGTCCGCAGCCGTCTCCCTCGGCATCGGCTGCGCCTGCAGGCGTTCCAGCCGCGCACTCAGTCCGGACCACGGCCGATCCCGCTCGGCCTCCGCGAGCGGAGGCGGCGTAAGCAGGGCAACCGTGCGCTTGCGGAAGGTGATCGCCACCGTTTCACCGTTTCGGACGTGACCCAGCACGGTGGAGAGGTCGTGACGCACGGTGCGAATGTTGGCGGTCTTCATTTGTGATACAAAACTGTGTCACATTGAATGAATCCGTCAATCCCTCGACGCGTCGGGGACAGCCCGGAACAGGGTCCGGAGGAACCCCGCTCGTGGCGAGGTGGACGGCGTCGGCCGGCCGGTCGGCCCGGCGGTCGCCATGCCCGGCCCGTCACGACGTGAGGCTCACGCATCGCAGGCCCGGCCGGTCGGCCGGTCGGGGCGCGCGGCGGGCCGCGGGCGGGAGCCGCCGGGGCCCGGGGCTCAGGAGGCCGGGGCTTCGGAACCGCTCGACCGGGCTTTGCGTTCCCGCTCGAGGTTCCGCTTGTGCCGACCGGATGGGTCGCCCTGGTCTTGGATGCCGCCGGCCGGGTTGAGCTGGTCGAGAATCGCCTGCAACTCGCGCCGGGCCGCCTCCGCGGCGGGGCCGCCGGCTCCGGCCGGGACCAACCGCTCCGCAAAGGGCGCCCGGCTGAGGTCGAAGAGTTCACCCGATTGGTTGAGCTTGAACCCGGCGTTCCGCACCCACCAGTTGCGCGCCAGTTGGTTGAAAACCCACGTGCGATGCGGGACGTCCGAACCGCGCAGGCGCGCCGCGAAGCTCCGGCCGTCGATCACCCGACCGGTCGGCAGGGGAGCGCCCGCGAGCTCGGCAAAGGTCGGCAGGAGGTCGCTGGCGTCCATCAGGGCGTCCGTCACCTGTCCAGCCGGGGTCGTTCCCGGCCAACTGGCGATCAGCGGAACCAGCCCGCCGCCTTCCTGCATCGAACCTTTCTCGCCCAGAAGCCGACGGCCGCCGATCGTCGCCCGGTCTGCCCGCGCCTTCGCGGTGCCATTGTCCCCCATGAACACCACCACGGTCCGCTCCCGCAGTCCGAGGGTCTGCAATTCATCAAGGAGTTGGCCGACCAGTTTGTCCATGTAGGCAACGTTGTCCGCGTACAGGTCCCGCAGGCCCGCCCGGCTATCCGGCGTCCGCAGGATCTCCGAGTGGACGTGCGACAGGGAGTAGTAGACGTAGAAGGGGCGCGCCCGGTTCTTCCGGATGAAGTCGATCACATGACGGTGCATGAGGTCCGGGAGGTATTCGCCGTCAGCGAGCGGAATGGTCTTGCCGTTCACCTCGTAGGATTTCGCTCGTTCCTGGGTATTCCAATAGGCCCCGGAGCCCCGAAACTTGAAGGAATCGTCGAATCCGAAGGCCGCCGGATCCCGGGGAAGCTGACCCCACTTGCCCACCGAAGAGGTCACGTACCCGGCCGCCTTCAGGACCTGCGGGGTCATGATTTCCGCCTGCGGGGTGAAGTCGCCCGTCGCATCCTGGTTGGTCGCGCCCGTGCGAAAGGCATAGCGACCCGTCAGGATCAGCGCCCGCGACGGCCCGCAGAGGGGGGCGGTGTAGGCCCGCGTGAACCGGACACCTTCCCGAGCGAGTCGGTCCAGATTCGGGGTGCGGAAGTGATCCGCGCCGTACGCGCTGACCTCACCGACCCCGTAATCGTCGGCGAGGATGAAGATGATGTTGGGAGGGCGGACCGCCTCCGCGGCCGTCGCCTGCCGGACGACACCGCCTCCAACTCCGACGATTCCGAGAAACCAAACCAACGCGCAGCGGAGGGAGATCATGGGTGAAAGCATCCGAGATAGGACGCTGCCCAGCCTCGCGGGTTTCGCAACCGAGCGCCAGCGTCGACCGCGCATCGGCCGAAAATCGGGTCGAAATCGGCCGTTTCCCGCCGATTTCTGCGGTGGCGGGCGGGAAACGGGGCCTTTTCGTGGGAAAACACTCACGGCACCGACGCGCCACCCGACCCGCCGATTGCGCGTCGAAAATCGGGGGCGGAAAACCGCGCCAAATAGCCCCGAATGCGGCGTTTTTTGCCTGTTTTGGGGCTTTTTTCGCGAAAATCGGCCCGAAAATCCGGGATTGCACAATCTTCCGGAATGTTTTTGAACGGTCCTTCGCGCGGGGACACTAACTCCTCCCGCACCTTCAACCCAGGCTCATCTTGGACCTCAAACAGATCAAGCAAGTCATCGACCTGATGAAACGTTCCGACCTTACGGCTTTCGAGCTCGAGGAGGAGGGTTTCAAGATCAAGATCAAGCGCGGCGCCGATTCGGTTCCGCTGGTCCACACGAACCGGCTCGCGAGCACGACCTACGCCGATGCCCCGTTGATCGAGGCCGTGGCCGCCCCCCGGCCGCAGGCCGCGCCGGCCGCCGCCGCTCCGGCGTTGCTGGGCAACCCCGGAGCCGACGAGGCGGGGATTGCCTACATCAAGTCTCCGATGGTCGGGACTTTCTACCGGGCTTCGTCCCCGGAAAGTAAGCCTTTCGCGGATGTTGGGACCAAGGTCTCCGAGACGTCCGTCGTTTGCATCATTGAGGCCATGAAGATCATGAATGAGATCCAGGCCGAGGCGAAGGGCGCCGTTGTGGAGGTCCTCGTCGAGAACGGGCAACCCGTCGAATACGGGCAGCGGCTCTTCAAGATCAAGCGCGACTAAGGCGTCGCCTTCCTGCCGAGCCGCTAGGATTCGGCCGGGTCGCCGGGAAACGTTTCCCCCGACGCCCCCGGACGACGCTTGGCGGCTCGCTTTTCTTCCTCCCGCATCCCCCTTTTCCATGATCCAGAAGGTCCTCATCGCCAACCGCGGAGAAATCGCCCTGCGCATCATCCGCGCGTGCCGCGAACTGGGAGTCAAGACGCTCGCCGTCTACTCGGAGGCCGACATGCAGTCGCTCCACGTCCAACTCGCCGACGAGGCCATCTGCATCGGCGGCCCGAAGAGCAGCGACAGCTACCTCCGCGCCGACCGGATCATCAGCGCCGCCGAAATCGCCGACGTCGACGCCATCCACCCCGGGTACGGTTTCCTCTCCGAAAACGCCAAGTTCGCCGAGCAGTGCGAGTCCTGCAACATCAAGTTCATCGGCCCCAAGTCGAAGAGCATCAAGATGATGGGCGACAAGGCCGTCGCCAAGGACACGGTCCGCAAGGCGGGTGTGCCGACGGTTCCGGGCTCCGACGGCCCGGTCGACAGTGAGAACGAGGCGGTCCGCAGCGCCCGCAAGATCGGTTACCCGGTGATCATCAAGGCCGTCGCCGGCGGCGGGGGCCGCGGGATGCGCATCGCCCACAACGATGTCTCGTTCGCCAAGGAGTACCATGTCGCCCGCAACGAGGCCGAGAAGGCCTTCGGCAATGGCGCGGTCTACATCGAGAAGTACATCGAAAAGCCCCGGCACATCGAGTTCCAGATCCTCGCCGACAGCCATGGCAAGGTGCTCCATCTTGGCGAGCGCGACTGCTCCGTCCAGCGTCGCCACCAGAAGCTGATTGAGGAATCCCCCTCCCCGTTCCTGACGTCCAGCCTCCGCAAGACCATGGGCAAGGCGGCGGTCAAGGCCGCCGAGGCGGCCGCCTACGAGAACGCCGGGACCATCGAGTTCCTCGTCGATGCCAAGGGTAACTTCTACTTCATCGAGATGAACACCCGGATCCAGGTCGAGCATCCGGTCACCGAGGAGGTCACCGGCATCGACCTGATCAAGCAGCAGATCCACGTCGCGAACGGCGAAAAGCTCGAGTTCGACCAAGGGGACATCCAGTTCACCCGCCACGCGATCGAGTGCCGGATCAACGCCGAGGACCCCGCCCGCAACTTCATCCCCTCCCCGGGTGCCATCGATCTCTACTACGCCCCCGGCGGTCACGGGGTCCGGATCGACAGCCACGCCTACTCCGGCTACGCGATCCCGCCCTACTACGACTCGATGATCGGCAAGCTCATCGCCCACGGCCACGACCGGAAGACCGCCCTTGCCCGGATGTACCGTGCCCTCAGCGAGTACTACATCCGCGGCATCAAGACCACGATCCCCCTCCACAAGGCGATCATGAGCGACCCGGTCTTCATCGAGGGCAAGGCCACCACCGCCTACATGGAAGAGTTCATGGCGCGGACGCCGACCGACCTCTTCAGCTGAGCCGCCGATCCGCGCCCGGTCCGTCCGCCGCGACGGCCCGGCATCCGTTCCCTCCCGCCCAGTGCCAGCAAGCGCCCGGCGGACACAACGTCCGCTCGGCCCCGGCCTCCCGCGCGAACGAAAAGCAAGCTTTCTTGCAACTTCCGCCCCGGCTCGCGTACTCACTCGTCATGCCTGCCAGCCCGGACTTCACCCCGCCGACCCGGATCGACGACCAGCCGGAGCTCGGGGAAATCAAGATCAACCACGCCGTCGTCGCCAGCATCGCCCGCCTCGCCGCCCTCAACGTCCCGGGAGTCGCCGCCGTCGGCGGGGGTCTCGCCGATGGTCTCAGCGAGTTGTTTTCGAAGCGGGAATCCGAATCCCGCGGCGTCCGGGTCGTCGAGGAACCTTCCGGCGCCTACGCCTTGGAACTCCGCATCGCGGTCACGTTCGGCACCGAAATTGGCAAGACGGCTTACGAGACGCAAATGGCCGTGCGACGCCAAGTCATCGCCATGACCGGAAACGACGTTTCCCGCGTCGACATCATCATCGAGGGCGTGCGCCTGCCCAACGCCAACGCTCGTCCCGAGGCGAACGACGAAGCATGGCCCGACGCACCGGCCACCGACTGAGCAGGGTACCGGCCGGCCGACCAATCGATCAACAGACCGTCCAACCGATCAACGTTCCGTCCGGTCGTCCCCGCCCCTCCCAGCCCCGTCTCCGAGCAGCCCCGTCTCCGAGCAGCCCCGTCTCCGTCCCGTCCCAGTCCCGTCTCCGTCCCGTCCCAGTCCTGATTCCGTCCTGCTTCCGTCCTGATTCCGTCCCGATTCCGTCCTGATTCCGTCCCGAATCCTCCCCTCGGATCCACTCTCGGTCCCCGTCCCGCTCCGCTCCGGAAGCCTCCCTCTGTCTTAGTTTTCCCGTGCTCCCGCTCATCGACACCCTGTCACCCGCCGCGCTCGCGTTCATCGCGTTCTGGAGCGTGTTGGCGCTGGTCGTGGTGTTCCTCGTGCTGCGCGCGCCGTCGTCTCTGATCCTCGCCCGGAGTGAGCAAGGGCGGCTGGAGATTTCCCGGGAGGCCCTGCACCGGGTCCTCGAAACCTGCTGCGAACAGGTCCGCGGCATCGCGTCGGCCCGCGCCCGCGTCGCGCGCAAGAGCGGTCTGTTTCACACGGAGCTGCGGCTCCGCATCCGTCCCGATGCCCGGCTTGACGCCATCCAAGGCTACCTGACCGAGGAAATCACTGAACTGTACCGTCAAAACCTCGGCGTGAAGGAAATCGGCCCCATCGAAATCAAGGTGGTCGGCGTCGCCCCTCCAGCGTCCGGCTTCTGACGCCCCGCCCGGGCGGCCAGCGCCGGCCGCCCGGCGCCTGAAGGAGGGGGCAGCGAAGCCGGCAATCCGCAACGCTTCACCGACGCCGCTCAGGCCGGGCGGCGGAGGACCACGTCGCTCCACTCGCCGAGGATGCGGCTCTCGCACGCCCAACCCGGCGCGCGGGAGGCGAAGGCGGCCTGCACGGTGTCGCGTTCCCCGGCGAGGATGCCGCTGAGCACGAGCCAGCCACCCGGAGCCACCGCCGCCAGCAACCGTCCGGCAAACGCCATCAACACGTCCGCCTGAATGTTCGCCAGCACTAGGTCAGCTTGGCGACCCTCCAGCCCCTGCACCAGGTCCGCCACCGCGAAGTGCACGGCATCGCCGAGGCCGTTGAGGGCCGCGTTTTCGATGCTGACCCGCACCGCCTCGGGGTCGTTGTCGAAGCCCTCCACCGCCCGGAAGCCGAGTCGGTGGGCCGAGAGCGCGAGGATACCCGAACCACACCCCGCATCGATCACGCGTTCGGGGCGCGCCGCGCCGGCCGGGACCGGCGCGAGACGCTCCCGCTCGGCCGCGTAGGCGACGAGGCGCTCGCAGCACAGGCGCGTGGTCTCGTGGTTACCCGTGCCGAAAGCGAGCCCGGGATCGAGCCAGATCACGACCTCACCCTCGGCGACGGGATGGGTGTCGCGCTGCCAGACCGGCACCCAGTGCAGACGTCCCGAGCGCCACGCGTGGAAGTGCGCCTTGTAGCTGTCGCGCCAGTCCTCGTCGGCCAGCTCGCGCAGCGTACCCGGTTGGACGGCGGCCTCGGCGGGCAGGCGGGAGAGAAGTTCCGGCCAGTCGTGCTCGGCCGCCTCCCGATCCTCGAAGTAACCGGCGACCCAGGCGCGCCCGGCAATCCGGTCCTCAAGCACCATGAAGCGCCCGTCCTCGCCCTCGGCGAGGAACTCCTCCACGGCAGGGACCGCGTCCTTGGCGATTTCAGCTTTGGTTTCCCACAACGGCATCCCTCATTGAAAGCCGCGAACCCGGGGGACGTGCGAGCGTTTTCCCGGCCCGATTCCGCCGAGCGCGCTTCCCGCGCCCATCGCCCCGGACTTTCGGGTCTCGCGAATGGATTCGTTTCCGAGACCAGACCGGGGCTTGGGTGAAAGTACTCAAGGATTCGCCCTCGCCGCGCCCCTCGCCCGCCGCCAAGCTGGCGGAATGGCGGGATCGTCTCACCCCATCGATCAACTCATTGCGCTCGTCGGCCTTGCCAACACCCGCGAGCTGGTCAGCACGTACTTGGAGGAGACGAAAGACCTCTTGGGCACGATTGGCCGCGAGCAACCGGCACGGCAGATCGCGCTGCTGCACAGCCTCAAGGGCACGTCGTTCCAACTCGGGCTCAGCCTGTTCTCGGCGCAGTGCGGCGCCCTGGAGACCCGCCTGCAGGAGTCGCCGGGGGCGCTGACGGCGGCGGAAATCGCGGCGCTCGCGTCCGGCTTCTCGGAAAGTGCACCGCGGCTGCGCCGCTGGTTGAGCACGGCCGAGGCTAGATCGTAATCAACCGCTGCTGCACGCACCACCGCACGAGGCTCGCAACCTCGCGCACCTCGACCTTGTCCATGATGTTGGCGCGGTGCTTCTCCACCGTGCGCACGGACAGGTCGAGTTTGGCGGCAATTTCCTTGGAGGAAAGTCCCGAGGCCACGCCGATGGCGACCTCGATTTCGCGGGGGGTGAGCGGGTTGCGCAGCGTCGGCACCGCCGGCCAGCACCTTCTCCACCGCCTCGATCACGACCTTGAGCGGTTCACCCTTGGACACGAAACCGTGCACGCCCAGCGTGGCCAGCTGCAGCGGAATGCTCTCGTTCCGCTGCGACGTCAGCACGAGGATGCGCGTCTCCGGCAACTGGCGCCGAATCTCCCGGGAAATGTCCATGCCATGCATCCCGGGCAGCTGCAGGTCGACCACCACGAGATCAGGCCGGTCGCGCAGGCACGCCTCAAGCCCCTCGGCTCCGTCCGCATAGTCCCCCATGACCTCCATCCCGGGCAGCCGGCTCAGCGCCATGCTGAGGAGCTGGCGGAAGACCGTCTCGTCTTCGATGACGACGGCACGATGGATCTTGGCGGCGGGGGGCATGCGGGACGGCGCGACCGCGCCAACCCCGGGCCCCGAGCGAGGAAATCCGCTCAGGCGGAGCCAAAACGCGAACGCAGCCAGAGAAATCGGCGCAGCGGGCGGAAATCCTTAGGCAAAAATACGGAGGGACTTCGGTCAAATCCCTCGCCCGGGCCGCCGATCCAACCCTCCCGGAGCAGCGCCTCGTGCTCCGGCTCGGTCCGCGTCACGAAGTACGGGCAATCGACGCAGGGACTCCCGCTGATGCGGGCGGCGGCCACGGCGGGCTGCTGGCGGGAGCACCGTCCCTCGGACCCGGTGGCGCGGTAGGAGTCGCGGCACTCGGTGAATTCCGGGTAAACGCAGGCCTTGAGCAGCTGGCGGATAACCGGCAGGAGGCGAGCCCGCTCGGCCTCGTTCACGACACCCGCCGCCACCGTCAACACCCGGGGCTCAAGAGCTGCGCCCGGTGTCTCGCCTGCGCGCCGGGTGGAGCCCGCCGGAAGGGGCGGCGGCCAGCCGATCGCCTCCGCCGCCTCCCACAGCCCGCGCACGCCGGACCGGATGACGTCCGGCGACACGGCGGCGCCGCCGTCCTGCTGCAGCATGCGCGCAACGACGGCCGCCGCCGCCGCTTCGAACCACGCGCGCGCCGAGCCGCCGTGGGCGGCGCAGCCCGCCCGGTAGTCCCGCTCGTCCTCACGGCTCGCATCAACCATGCGCGAGTGTCCGGAGCCCGACGCCGGAGGTCAATCCGTGCGACCCGGGAGTCGAATCGCACCGCGTCCGCCTGCGGCTCGCGCACCGATCGCACCGACCGCAGCGATCGCACCGATCGCCCGCGCCGCGCCACGCCGCCGGCAACCCTCGACCGCCGCCTCCGTCACGCGGGGCCTGCGCGTTACCGAACGGGGATGATGATCCGTCCCAGCGTGGCCCTCGGCGCTCGCGTCTCCCGCTGGCGGCCGGACTCGCAACGCAAGCTCAAGCGAGTACTCGCAGGCCGCGCCCTCGACGCTCACGTCTCCGCCTGGCGGCCGGACTCGCGCCCGGGTGTTTCGAGGCCGGCCTTCCGATCCGGGGTCTCCTGGACAACCCAGATCAGTCCGTGCGGCCGACCCTCGACATCGATCATCCGCGGCAACGCGCGCCCAGCACCCCACTCGGGGAAGCCACGACGCTCGCCGCCACCCGCCCGGCGAAGGCGAGCGCCGCCTCCATCGGGCGCCCGCGGCACCGGGCCGCGAGCAACGCCCCGTTGAAGGCATCGCCGGCACCGACCGTGTTGACGGCCTTGACTCGGATCGCCGGCAGCCGATGGGTCCGGACCGATCCAGCGGGTACGTAGACGACCCCCTCCGGCCCTCGCTTGATCACGACATCGCCTGGGTAGACCGCCCTCACTCGGGTGATCGCAGTGGCGATCGTACGGGCCTTGGTGATCGCAAGCAGCTCAAACTCATTTGTCAGAAGCATCCGCAGATGCGGCCAGAGAGGAGTCATTCCCGTCAGTGACCACGGTCGTCCGAGGATCGGGCCCGTATCGAGGGCGGTGAGTCCTCCCGCGCGCGCGATCACGCGGAATCGGCGGGCGATCTCGGGCAGCGGCGGATGCGGCCAGCCGCAGACGAGCATCGCCGCCCGCCGGGAGCTCGCCGCCACGGATGGCAGCTCAGGGGGGCGCCCCGGATAGAACAGCGTCGCCCGCCGGTGCCGGGCATTCGCGGCTGTGACATTGACCGCCGTGGACCGGACCCGCGGCGGCCCCGAGATCCGGCATCCCGCCGATTCGAGCCACCCTCGCACCAGCCCGCCCAAGGGATCGCGACCTAGACACGTGTGCAACGTGACCTGCGCGCCGCAACGCGCCGCGACATAGGCGGCGTTGGCGCCGTTGCCGCCGAGCGTGACCAACGGGGGCGCGGACGGCATCACGAGGTTCCGGAGTGTGAACTCCGTGTGCCTCGGCCACGTCGGCAGACGATCAATCTGGGGAAAGATCACATCCACCACCGAGACTCCACAGATCGTGAGGTGCATCCGCAGACTCAGTTTCAGGTTGCCGCCGCAAGAAGCGGCGGATGGGTGAGGACGCCCACGAAGAGGCCGAGCGAGAAGCTCTCGGACAGGAGGTCGGGATCGGTCTCGGCAAGCCAGAGTTTCATGTCAACGGTTGCCTAGTAGGCGCCGCCTGCGGGCGACGCGGCTTCGTGATCGCTGCCAGAGCCGGGGTCACGATGGCGGAGGTTGGCGCCGTAGAACGCCGGCCACCAGTCGCGACCCGGTTGCCGGAGGTCCTCCTCCTTCATCGCGTCGTAGGCGGGCCGAACCCGCTCGTAGGCCCTGAGCATCGCCGCCCGGTCCCCGTGCTGGGGTTCGAGCCAACGCCGGCCGATCGCGGCATGCAGCACCTCGTCCGCCCAGTCAAAATCCTGAAAGACCTCGGCGCGCTCATCGCCTCCGGCCCGCGCCAGCGCCACCTCGGCCTGCTTGCCGGTCTTCGTCATCAGCCCCTGTTCGATGCCCCAGAGAAAGGTATAGCGATCCACCGGGTCGAGCTGGGTGTTGGGGTACTCGGCAAAGCCGACATGCGCGGGCAGTTGCGTGAAGTCGATGCCTTGGGAGACGAAGGCGATCTCGCCGAGCAGGCAATGGCGCGTCTCATCCCACAAATGCCGGGCCAGATCGTGGTAGCACTCCCAGGGCTGGCCCTTCCAGTCGGCGATCACCGTGGCCAGCAGTTCGGAGACATGCATCTCGTTGAGACGGACGTTCATCATCCACCACAGCCGCTCATGCACCGGTTGGGTGGCTGCGGGCACCACCCCGCGCGAGGACCACACCCGCGTGAAGCGCTCGTCGCGCTGCGGCACCCGGCTGGTGACGCCGGGACCGGACGCCCTCGGCGTCGGCAAAGCGGCGGGCAAATCCCGGGCGGCGCCGCCCTCGACCCCGCCCGCCGCCCGAAGATAGGCCTCCAGGTGGGCCCGCCAGTCGGCGATCCGGGCAGCATCGGGGGCAAGTCCCGCGTGAGTCCGCGCGGCATCGATCGCGGTGCGACCCCACGCAATCTGCTCCTCCTCCTCCTGGAGCACGAGCCGCAGAAGACGGCGCGTCGGTTGGTCGGCCACCGGATGCGCCCGGTTGAAGTGGTCGCGCAAGGCCGCCGCCACCGCCGGCTTCAGCACGCCGTAGACCGCGACGAGGAACTCAAGCGAGTCCTCCGCCGCCTCCACTTCGTGCATGAGAACCTCCAGCGCCGGATCCGGCACCCGATCCAGATGGAAAGGCGGTGTGCGCATCTCCGTGATCCTCTGCCGCAGCCACGTGCTGTGCTCAGCGTCCTGCCAGAGATGAAGCGACAGCGCGGACTTCGTCTCCCACTCGGGCAGACCGTTGAAGCGCCGGGCAAAGACGAACACCAGCTGGGTCTTCAGGTAGACGAGGCGGCGCAGCCGGGCGACCGTGTCGTCGACCGAAAGACCCGGCCGGGCACCCTCGGCATGGGAGCAGAGACCAGCCAGCGGGACGGGAAAGGACGGCGATTGCATTGCTGTATCCTAGCGCGACGACTCATTCCTGTCTTGTCGCGACCTGACATTTTCTTGTGTTTAATTGATATGATTGAACGCAAGCGCTGGAAGGACGTGATTGAACCCGGACTCGCGCATCACCTTGCCATCGTCGTGTCCCTTCCCGGCCGTCCGGCCCGGCTGCACACCCACGACTTTCCCGAGATCTTCTGGCTGGAACGGGGTCGCGGCGAGCATACCATCAACGGGCAGGTCAAGCGAGTCGACGCGGGCGACCTGATCTTCATCCGACCGGAGGACCAGCATGTGCTGCGCGCGGTGGACGCGGCTGGCTTCAAGCTGATCAACGTGGCGTTCGTTCCGTCGGTGCGGGCCGATCTACTGCGGCGGCATCCGGAGGCATTTGCGCCCCTCCTCGATCCGGCGGGCCCCCTGCCCTGCCGGCTCCGACTGACGGCGGCGAGCCTCGCCACCCTGCGGGATCAACTGCCGCAGCTGTCAGCGGTCGGCGAGGGGCGGCTGGCGCTCGAACACTTTCTCCTTGGCCTGCCCCTCTTGCTCCGCCCGCCGGAGGTCTCCGCCCTGCCCGCGATGCCGGAGTGGCTGCGCCATGCCTGCGAGGAGATCCAGCGACCAGCGCTGTTCGCGCTCGGCGCACCAGGCTTGGTGCGCGCATCGGGCCGGAGCGCCGCCCATGTCGCCCGCAGCGTGCGCGCCGCCCTCGGATGCACGCCCTCCGACGTCGTGAACCGAGTCCGGATGGCGCATGCCGCGCGCGAGTTGCGCATCACCGATCGTCCGATCACCGACATTGCCGACGAGTGCGGTCTCTCCAACCTGTCGCACTTTTACAGCCTGTTCCGGCGGGCACACGGTCAGGCCCCCCGCGCGTTCCGGCTGGGACGGCAACGCGCGGTGGTCTAGGCACGCGGGCCGGGCTCAGCGCTTGAGCATGTTCGCGGCGGCAGCCGGGTATTCGGTAATGACCTGCGCGATCTGCGCCCGACAGTGCTCCGTCAGTTCGGCGATGGTGCGCGCGTCGTGATAGACGCGCAGCAGCACGGGAACCCAGAGATGGCCAAAATTCACGTGCAGCATCTCGTCCTTGATGTCATAGCTCTCGTAGAGGGCTGAGACTTCGTCCCCCTCCGCCTCGAAGAGTTCAACATTCGCCCGCTTCCGCTCGAAGGACGACGCCTCCATCACGAGGGTCATGAGGCAGAAGCGCTCCAAGGGATCGAGGTTCCCCCGGAAGGCGTAGTTGTGCGTGAGCATCGGCACCTCGGTGAGGGCGACGCCGAGTTGCTCGAGCCGGGTCTGGCCCATCGCCGCGTGCCGCACTTCGTCGGCCATGTGCCGCGCGAGGTCGAGGTGGAAGGCCCACGGCATTTCGCGGGTCTCATGGAGGATCGTCGCCAGCGACTCCGCGAACTGCATTTCCTGGACGTGATTCCAGAACACGAGAAACCGCTTCTCCGCGAAGGTCGTGCCTTCGCGGGGATAGGAATGCTTGTCCGGGGTCAGGAACGTGCGGTCGCGCCGCACCGCCGCGATCCCGGAGAAGCGCGGCCAGTCCACCCCCCGCGCCGCGCCACCGGTCAGCACCAGCCGACCCTCCACCAGGTTCGCACCGGCAAGACGGCTGCGCACCTCCTCCAGCCTGCGGTCCGAGTGCGCGGTCTCCCAGGCCGAGAAGCGCGGTCGGAAGCGCGCGAACCACGAGCAGTGCGCACGCTGGGTCTCGATCACCCGCTCCAAAACCGACCGGCTAGGCTCGTCCATCACCGGATCACTCCCGGCCAGGTAGTCCTCGATGCGCGCGATGAACCACGGCTTCAACACTCCGTAAAGGGTCCGCAGCCAGGCATCTCCGTCGTCACCTCCGGCCAGATCCGCGATCCATTCCTCGAGATCGGCAACCTGCTTGTGCTCCGCCGTCGTGGCCTTCAGCTCATGCAGGCGCTCGAGGATCGCCTCCGTGGCGTAGGCATCCTCCAGAACATGTCGCGCGATCGCCTGCTTCGCATCCCAGTAAGGCACGCCGGCCAGCCATCCGGCCTGAATCAGGACCAACTCCCGGCTGAGGTGGAAGAGCGCAGTCAACTGCGGCAGGCAGGCGGACACCGGCCGGGAGGTCCAGTCGGAGGGGCGGGCGTACGCGGTCGAAGCGAGGGCCGCAGCAGGCAGCGGCGACGACGGTGGGGACGAAATCATGGGGCTGAAAATGATCGCATCGCCTGATCAATCCAGTCGCCACGGTTGACTTGCCTGATCGTGTTATTGACTTTTTCGACTGTCATTCCATGCCCCACCTCCTTCGACGCGGCTACGGTGAGTTCGGTCACCGCATCGGCATCGGTCCGGCGCAGTGGCCGCACCACGACTTCCTCTTCGTCCACCGCGGGCACGTTTCCCTCGAGTTCCCGGCGCTGGCGCGGTCCCTCTCACTTGCCGCCGGGCAGGGCGTGCTGATCTGGCCGCACACCGAATTCCGGGGTCAGGCCCGCCGCGGCCGGGTCCGGGCCTCCATCCAGCACTTCCGGGTCGAGGGCGACGGCGACGGTCCGTTCGCGCCGCTCGCCGACCAGCAGCGAGGCTTCCGCGTGACGCGGGGAGGGCCGTCCGACTGGTTGAATAGGTGCGTCGACCGACTGCAGCGGGCCGAGGGCCCCGTTCGGGTGTGGTTGCTCGCCGTCATCCTCGCTGAGGGCGGCCTGCTGTCCGCAGCCGGTGCTCCCGCCGGCGACACCCGGATCGATCTTGCATCCCTGCGCGAGTGGACGCGAACCCAGCTGGCAAGGGGTCCGGGCGTGGGGGATCTCGCCGCGCGCGTCGGGCTTTCCCCGAGCCGATTCCGCGCCGTGTTCAAGACCGAGCACGGGCTGAGCGCCGGAACGTTCCTCCGCGCGGTCCGGACGGCCGAGGCGCAGCGGTTGCTCGCCGAGACGCAGGAGCCGATCAAGGCCGTGGCCGGACGACTCGGACTGGCGGACACCGTCGTCTTTTGTCGGACCTTCAAGCGCGACACCGGTCAGACCCCGGCGCGCTTCCGGCGCGCGCAACGCATTTCAGGATGACCACCCGGCGGCGGACAAGCCCGGGCCGGCAGCGAATGCCGAGGCCGGACGCGACACGCCCCGGCGGGCGGCGAGAACAGATGCGCCCTCACTTGCCCGGCACGAGTCCGCGCAGCTTCGCCGGATCGGGTCTGGGTTCGAACAGGCTCGCGCCCCAGCCGACCCCAAAGACCACGAGGGCGGAGAAAAACCCGTACCACAGACTCGCCACGTCGGTGCCACGCCAGAGGAAGAGCGCGGTGCCAAACCCCGCCACCATGCCCACCAACGCCCCGCGGGCGGTCACGCGGGCCACGGTCATGCCGAGCAGGAAGGTGCCGACAAGACTCCCTCCGAAGAGATTTCCGATGAGGAGTGACGCCTCCAGGACGTTGCCGAAGCGGTCGCCGAAGCAGGCGAGGAACGTCGCCATCACCCCGATCACGCCGGTGCACCAGCGAGCGGTCCGAACGCCGGGCTGGGTCCGCCGCAGCCGCGGCCAGAAGTCAGCGAGAAACACGGTCGCCATCGAATTGAGCACCGAGCTGATGGTGGACATGGCCGCCGCGAGGATCGCGGCCACCAGCAGGCCCCGGACGCCCGTCGGCAACTCCTCGATGATGTACTTCGGGAAGACTCCGTTCGGCCCGACCGTTTCACCCGCGAGCTTCTCCGGATGCACATGGTAGAAGGCGAACAACGCCAGGCCGATGCCGAAGATGCTCAACCCGACCAGAGCCGCGGCGATCATGGAACTGATCATCGCAATGTTCGACTGCCGGATCGTGGAGGTCGTGAGGTAGCGCTGGACCTCGGCTTGATCCACGCCGAACTGACTGAGGGTGAAGATGGTGCCGCCGAACAAACCGGCCCAGAACGTGTACGGCTGGCTCAGGTCGAAGTCGAAGTTGAAGAAGCTCAGCCGCCCGTTTTCACCCGCGATCCGCAGCACCTCCGGGGCCCCTCCCTCGACCCGGGCCGCGATCAGGAGCAGGACGAGCGCGATGCTGCCAAGGAAGATGATGAGTTGGAACGTATCCGTCCAGACGACCGCCTTGATGCCACCGACCATGGTGTAGGCGGCGGTCACGCCGCCGACGGCGATCACGATCCACTCGATTGAGACGCCACTGAGGCGCGCCAGCACCAGCGCCGGGGCGAAGATGCAGATCGCGAGGTAGCTGGCCTTGAGGAGGAGGAAAAGGCCGCTGGCGAGAAGCCGCACCCGCGAGTCGAAGCGGCGCTCGAGGTACTCGTAGATGGAGTAGAGCTGCAGCCGGAAGAACAACGGGAGGATCATCCCGCAGATCACGCCGAGGACGATCGGCATCGCCAAGCGGTACTGAAGCAGTTGGAGGTTGCCGGAGAACGCAACCCCGGGACCACCCAGGAACGAGGCGGCACTGGCGATCGTTGCGACGCCCGACGCCGCGGCCGCGTACCACGGAATCCCATTTGATCCCACGAAGTATTCGCGCAGCGACTTCTGCCGACCGGCGAAGACCGCGGAGATCCCGCAGACGACCAGCAGGTACGCCGCGACGATGAAATGATCGAGGTAGCTCATCGTGCCGACGGAGCGCTCCCGCGTGTCAGGGTGGCGCGGAGAACATGGGGGATGCGCAGCCCGGGCGAGTACTCCCCTCCGATGAGAATCCCGCCGTCCGGCATTTCGACGACTGCCGTACCCGCCGTCCCGGTCGGCATCGAGCCCGCATCCACCAGCCACTCGTTGGAAGCCGCTTGGTAGATCATGATGCGACTGGGCAACCGATACTTCGGCCCGAGTTCGGCCATGCGGTCGAGGCTGTGACCATCCGAACCTCCTAGCACGGCCAGGCGCCCGGCGTCGAGCCGCAGGACGGCCGCGGCCAGCGCCCGGTGCGGCATGTCGGCGAGTCGCTGCCAGCGTCCCGCCTCCGGGTCGTAGCCGTAAACGTCCGCGAGATAATCCTCCTGCCGAACCGGCGGCGTGGACTTGATCCGTCCACCCGCCAGCACCAGGCAATCACGCCCGCCCACCCGCAGCGTCGCGAGCACGGCGCCGAACCGCGGCGGCCCCGGCCACGTCGGCAGTGACTCCCACGTCGCTCCCGGCGTTTGCCCCCGCGCCGCCGCGAGGTTCAACCGGCGGAACTGCGACTGCACCGCCCCGCGATTCTCACCGCCGGCCACATACACATAGCCGCCCAGATACGCTGCCGCTGGCATGGCCGAAGGTTCCGGGAGGGAGGGCAGGCTCGTCACGCTCAAGCCTCGCCCCTCATTCTTCACCTCAATGAGAAACGCATCCGCCACGGGCCCGGCGGCACCTGCGCCGCCCACGCCGACGACGCCGTGTTCCGTGGTGAGCGAAGCCCCTTCGGCCAGCCCCGCGGGCAAGGCGTCGGCGTGGGACTGCCACGCCGCGCTCGGGTCCGCTGCGACCGGCAGGCTGTAGATGGCACGCGCGAAGGTCTTGGCGCCACCCTGCGCGTGCGGAACCGGGAAATTCGAGCCCCCGGCGGCGATGAGTTGACCACCCGTCACGCCGGCATAGACGCCCTTGAGGCCGATCGGATCCGGTAGATCCGACCACCTGGCCCACGACAGGGTGGGAGCGGAGAGCAAAGGGGACGACATCATGGGCAGAAGCAAAACTTGCAGGGCCAAACCGAGCGCGAATCCTCCTCGATCCCGTTGACTCAAACGGGATGGACAGCTGCGTCTCAAGGGCGCGGCGGGCGCAGACGCATGAGACTCATGTCGTAGCTCAAGCCCTCGTGGGCACATCAGCGCGAGGTGAGTTCCTGCTCCGTGACGTGGTACGCGCGGATGAACGGAGCCTTGCTGCGCCCCGGCTCGATCGACGAGAAGGAGTCAAGGTTCCCGCCAGTCGTGTAGTCGACAATGATGATCTTGCCGTCGGGCAACTGCGTCCACGAGGAGTACCCGCAGTCCGCCGGGTAGGCGTAGTCCAGGACCACGGTCCGATCGCGCCGAAACTGGTCCGGATACCCTTGGCTCGGCACCCAGCTCCAGTCGATCGAGTAGTCGTCGGCATTGTCGACCTTCACCGCAACGCTCCGCCAGTGGCTGACCGCGGCATTGCGCGAGTAGGGCTCGCGTATCGGCCGCACCGCCCGGTTGCCGAAGCGGACCTCCCGCACCCAGATGCCGGCGATCGGCGCGCTCAGCCGCTCGGTGCCGTCGACCCAGATCCGGAGCACGCCTTTCTCCCGGATGATCCGGTAATCCCGCCAGACGGTGGTATCCACCGGGAACCCGATCTCCGGGCGACCGCCGAGGTACACGCGGTCTGGTGCAAAGTGAACCCAGCAACCGGCGCTGATCGTCACGCCGTTCGCCTCGGCCTGCTCCACCCGGAGCGTCGCGCGGACCTCCACCCGGGAGTCATCGTCCTGCGCCGGATACAGATTGAACTCGACCGCGCCGCGCTGCCCATTCTGCGTGCGCAGGGTGAACGCATCCGCTCCGAGTTCGCAGCGATCCTCATCCAGGATCCATGACGTCGGCTGGAATCCGAGGTCCTTCTCCGGATCAAAGACCAGCGCGCGGGTTCCCGGCGTGCCCCAGCGGTTGCGGTAAGTCACCAGGAACCGCCCGGACTGCAGTCGCCCGAGATGCGGACGCTGACCGTAGAAGGGTGCCGGGGCGGCGCGGGGCCAAGTCAGACCATTGTCGTTGCTGAAGAGCAGTCGGCTCGGGTGCCCGAACTGCCCGTTGCCGAGCCCGATCCGGGTCGCCGCGACGATCCGGCCAGGCGACATTTCCGCCAGCCCGACCTCGCAATCTCCGTGGAACGGACTGTCGGCCAGCCACGCATGCTCGGTCCATGTCCGGCCACCGTCCCGCGAGAACACGATCTCGTTCCGGTAGTAATTGTTGCCCCACGGCAGAGGTGGATTGCGCAGCTTCGTCGTCTCGATGGACGATGTGCGCGTGTAAGCCAACGTGCCGTCGGAGAACTCCTCAATGTAGCCGGGCTCACCCCCGATGTCGTCGATCTTCTCCGGCTTCGTCCACGTCTTGCCCCCGTCCAGACTCCAAAGGATGTGGTTAGACATCCCCCGGTCAGGCTTCTGCCACTGCACGAGCATCGGCTGATTCTGAGCGGGGGTGCGCTGACCCCAGTCGCTCACAATCACGATCCGTCCATCGCGCAACACACTCATCTGCGGGACGACCCAAATACCGTGATGCTCCCACACATTGCCGCTGGCGAGGACTTGGTACTCCCCCCACGTCCGACCTCCGTCGGTCGATCGGGCCGACATGAGATGACTGATGATGGAGTTGTGATTGTCCGAGATCTGCCATGCGGCGACCAACGCACCATCCTTAGCCTGCACGATGTTCGCGCACTTGTAGTACCAGCCCCGGGGATTAGGATTGGTGAGGCCGGGGTACTTGTCCTGCGTGACGGTGAACTTCCGGTCTTCCGGCACAACAATGGAGTCCCGGTGGAACGGCGCCGACGAAAGAGCCGGAGCGACAAGGCCGAGCAAGGCGACGGCAAGGGGGAGGTATTTCATGGCAGGGGGGGCCGGGGGGCAGATCCAAGGGGTTAACTGAGGCTGAAGATCCGATGCGATCCCCATCGCGCAACCAGGCAACTCGCGGGGTGGATCCCCCGCAACGCCCCGCCGCTGGCTTCAAAATGGAGCCGATT
>Ga0172367_10002789_pt1 | contig 23470 bp, 23 predicted proteins | sample Lak10m_FD_114542 | JGI IMG/M metagenome (GOLD analysis project Ga0172367, IMG submission 114542) | Freshwater microbial communities from Kabuno Bay, South-Kivu, Congo - kab_022012_10m | ecosystem: Environmental > Aquatic > Freshwater > Lake | place: Democratic Republic of the Congo: South-Kivu... | reverse complement strand
TCGGCAGATAATCCGCATGCCAGTGACGAATGAGGCACGCTGTCTCCAGGTTTGTTCCTGGCACCAACCTGGCACCAACCTGGCACCAACCTGGCACCAACCTGGCACCGCGCCCGATTCCGTCCAATCTCCTCCACAGGAACGCCTTGCCATCGAGCATCCCCTCCGGCATGACCTGTTCGCCGCACACTTGAGATTCGGCAGATAATCCGCATGCCAGTGACGAATGAGGCACGCTGTCTCCAGGTTTGTTCCTGGCACCAACCTGGCACCGCGCCCGCTTGCGCCAAGTACGAATTCCAGGCTGGCGCTATCTGGCGCTACCGGCTTGAGCTCTGGCCGAATCCATGGGCATTGGCCCGAGGACGAAAGATGCCGCGATGCGTCACACACTCCGGGCGCTGTCCTTGCTTATGTGGCGAAAGTGCCACATACTCCCCGCCATGCCGCATCGTCTTCCCCTTGCACCGGCCGTCCTGCCGGATTTCCACCAACAGGCACGGGTGCTTAAGGCTCTGGCGCATCCCGTGCGCCTGCAATTGGTGCATCGCCTGCATGTGGGGGAGTGCTCGGTAAATGAACTGACAGAATTGGCTGGCCTGGACCGCACCACGGTGAGCAAGCACCTGGCACGGCTCAAGCGGGTGGGCATTGTGCAGGAGCGCCGGGAAGGCACGGTGCTCTACCACAGCCTGCGCACTCCCTGCGTGGTGCAGTTCTTTGCCTGCGCCAGCCAGGTGCTGGGAGAAGCGTGCCCCGAGGCGAGGCCATGAACCGTGCAGCACGACTCGTGCGCAAAGTGTGGGTGCCGCGTGTGAGCCTCTTCCTGCTGCTTGCGGCGGCCCTGGGGCTTTTTCTGCGTCTGAAGGAAGTGGCCGACTGGCTGGTGGGTGCCCTGAATGTGCCGCCGGGGCCTTGGGCGGAGGCCAGCCGCTTCTTCCTTTACGAGGCGCCCAAAGTGCTGCTTCTGCTCGTCGGCGTGGTGTTCGTCGTGGGCATTTTGCGCAGCTGGTTCACCCCGGAGAGCACCCGCGCCCTCCTGGCGGGCAGGCGGGAGTTCGCCGGCAATGTGCTGGCGGCACTGCTGGGAGTGGTCACGCCCTTCTGTTCCTGCAGCGCCGTGCCTCTCTTCATCGGCTTTGTCACCAGCGGCGTGCCCTTGGGCGTCACCTTCTCCTTCCTCATTTCCGCGCCCATGGTGAACGAGGTGGCCCTGGTGCTCCTGTGGGGACTCTTTGGCTGGAGAGTGGCCCTGCTCTACATGGCCACCGGGTTGGCAGTGGCGGTGCTGGCAGGCTGGGTGATCGGGCGCCTGGGGCTGGAGCGCTGGGTGGAAGCCTGGGTGCTGCAGGTGCGCACGGGTGAACGGGAGGCCGACCAGTTGCCCCGGCTGACCTGGCCGGAGCGCCTGGCCCTTGGCCGTGCCGCCTTGCGCGAGATCGTGGGAAAAGTGTGGCCCTGGGTGCTGGCGGGCATCGCAGTGGGGGCGGGCATCCACGGCCATGTGCCGGCGGACCTGCTGGCCACTTTCATGGGCCGCGAGGCCTGGTGGAGCGTGCCTCTGGCGGTGTTGGTGGGCATTCCCATGTATTCCAACGCTGCGGGCATCCTTCCCGTGGTGCAGGCCCTGCTGGAGAAGGGCGCGGCCCTGGGAACGGTGCTGGCCTTCATGATGGCTGTCATCGGGCTCTCGCTGCCGGAGATGATCATCTTGCGCAAAGTGCTGCGCCTGCCCCTGCTCTTCACCTTCGCCGGTGTTGTGGGCACGGGTATTCTCTTGGTGGGCTGGCTCACCAATGCCTTGTGGTAAACACGCGGCCGCCATGCGGACCGCACCATTTTGGGGGAGCGATGAAAGTTCAGGTGCTGGGCACGGGCTGCCCCAAGTGCACATTGCTGGCCGAGCGCGTGGCGGCCGCGGCCCAGGAGATGGGGCTGAAGCTGGAAGTGGAAAAGGTGACGGAGATCCAGCAGATCCTGTCCTTCGGAGTGCTCGGTACGCCCGCATTGGTGATCAATGACAAAGTGTGCTTCAGCGGCAAAGTGCCGGAACAAGGTGAACTGGCCAGCCTGCTCAAGGCTGCATCCCAGGAGGAGTGACGATGGATGCCAAAAGGACGGCGGGCGTGGCCTTGCTGGTGCTGGTGGGCATCAGTCTGGGAGCGCTTGTCTACCAGAAAGTGGCGGGACCCGGTCGGACCGACGCGCTGGTAGCGGGCCAGGCCAAGGTGCAAGCGCTTTACCTGCACGGCAATTTTCGCTGCGAGACCTGCACTTCCATAGAGGCCCAGGCGGGGATGGCCCTGCGCGAAGCCTTTGGCGGGGAGCTGCGACAGGGCCGCCTGAGCTGGGCCTCGCTCAACATGGACAAGGACCCCAACCAACACTATGGCGACGACTTCAAGCTCAGCAGTGCCAGCCTGGTGCTGAGCGACGGCAAGGGCCCCCAGGGCCGCTGGAAAGTGCTGGAGCGCACCTGGGATCTGGTGAAGGACAGCCTGGCCTTCCGCGATTATGTGGTGGGTGAAACCCGCGCCTTCCTGGCCGGAGGCCGCTGATGGAGGGTGCGGGCTGGGCGGCGGGGGCCCTGTGGCTGGGCCTGCTCACCGCCATCAGTCCCTGTCCGCTGGCCTCCAATCTGGCGGCGCTCTCCTTCCTGGGGCGGGATGTGCGCCCCGTCCGCGCCCTGGCGGGTGGCCTGCTCTACGCGGCGGGACGGGCCCTGGCTTACGCGTTGCTGGGCGCCGGCCTCACGGTGGGCCTGCTCTCCGCTCCTTCGCTGTCGCGTGCGTTGCAGTCCACGCTGAGCCCTCTGCTGGGTCCTTTGCTGGTGGTGGTGGGGCTGGCGCTGCTGGGCTGGCTGCCTCTTCCCACGCGTGGTGGTGGCGGGGATCGGGAGAGATGGCGCCACCGCCTGGAGCGCTGGGGTCTGTGGAGCGCCTTGCCCATGGGTCTGGTCTTCGCCCTGGCCTTCTGTCCCTTGAGCGCCGCCCTCTTTTTCGGCAGCCTCATTCCTTTGAGCGTGGCCTCCGGACGAGTGCTGCTGGCCCCCGCTCTCTATGGCGTGGGAACAGCCCTGCCCGTGGTGCTTTTCGCGCTGGTGCTGGTGTGGAGCGCCGCCTCGGTGGGGCGCATCTTCTCCCGCCTGGGACAGGCCGAGGCCCTGCTGCGCCGCCTCACCGGCGCGGCGCTGGTGCTCATTGGGCTGGTGCTGCTGTGGACGCGCTTGTGGGCGCCCCTGCTGGTGAGTTGATCTCACCGCGCCCGAGCGCCCCGGGAGTCGTTGTCAGGGCGTGAGCCCGGGCCGATTCCGCAATTCCGCCCGCATGGCCAGCCACAGCACCTGGGTGCTGCCCGCCACATCGCTTGGCATGACAGCCTTGTACTCCTCCCAGTGGCTGTTGCGCAGCCAGCCGCCCACCACACGGCCCTGACGATCCACCAGATAAGCGTGCACGCCCACCACCGTACCCGGCTGGATGAGGTACTCGGGCAGGAGGGCGAAGTCGGTTTCAATGGGATGGGTGGCAATCCAGGCCTGGAAATCCCGGGCGCTCTGCTGCCACATGGCGGCCTCGTTCATGCGCCAGCTGGTGCTGATCGCCACCTCCTCGCCGCTGAGCCGAGCCTGTCCCACCTGGTTTAGGCTGTCCACCAGCGTCTGGGATGCCCTGGCGTCGTATTCCACCCCACGACGATGGACAATGGCCGGAAAGACCGTCACGGTGAAAGCGTCACGAGCGGCCAGGTAATCCCGGCGCCCCGCCTTGTCCACCACGCCGGCGCACCCGCTCATCAGCAGAAGCAGCAGGAGCGCCATGGTCATATGTTTCATGCTCCACCTCCGGGCTTCGGTCCGTGTCACAAGAGCTGGGCGTCCAGGGTGATCTCCGCCTTCAAGGCGCGGGACACCGGGCATCCCTCCTTGGCGCGCTGGGCGGCGGCCTGGAAATCCTCCACCGCCGCGCCAGGAATTTCCGCCCGCAGTTCCAAGTGGATGCGCGTGATAGTGAATCCCGCCTCCAGCTTGTCCAGATGCAAGGTTGCGGAACAACGCAAGTGGTTGGCCGTCAATCCTATGGCAGCCAACTGTCCGGAGAGGGCCATGGAGAAGCAGCCTGCGTGGGCGGCGGCGATGAGTTCCTCCGGGTTGGTGCCGGCACCGTCCTCAAAGCGCGTGTGGAAGGAATAGGCCTTTTCCTGCAGGGCCCCGGATGCGGTGCTCACGGTGCCCGTGCCTTCCTTGAGATTTCCCTGCCAATGGGCGGATGCTTTGCGAATCATCTTGAACTCCAATCACTTGACCAGATAAATGCACCATCGTTCCTCGTGGCCAAGCTAAAGAAGCCTTTGCGCCCATGAGCTAACAGCGCCCCTTTCTGAACCATTCATGTTGTTAACTTCTTGACTGTCCAAGGCATCTGCCTTACCTTGTGAAAGGAAGGTCCGGTTGATCCGGTCACTCAACCATTTGGCGCACCTCCCGGCCGAAAGGAAGCACGGTGATGGATCAGCCAGGTCTGCGTCTTCCGCCTGCCGCCTCACCCCTCGAGGGCATCTACCTGTTGGCGGTGCTGATGCGCAGCCACCTGGGGCGCCTGAAAGGTCTGCGCCCCTTGTTGTCGCCTGAACTGGCCAGGACGGTGGAAGGGCTGGAGGCGGAAATGGCGGAATTGCACTGGCGCATGCGCGCCGTGCTGGCGGAGCCGGATCCGGGGCCGGAAGCGGATGCGCCGCGTCTTGCCCTGCTGGAGTTGGCCGGCCTGGCCCACGAGGCGGATCCTCCCGTGCGCGTGAAAGGCTGGCTGGATCGTTCCCGCTGCCGCCGTCTGCTGGAGGAAGTGGAAGGCGGGCTGGCGGCGCTGACCAGGCTGGCGGACCAGGCCGTGGATCGTTTCGCCGGGGACGCCCTGGAGACGGAGTTCAGGCTGACGGGCCAGGTGGCCCGGGAACAGGCGCCCCGCGTGCAACACCTGCGGCGGGAGTGCTGAGCGGCCGGAGGATCCGGCGCGCATTAAGGAAAAGGAGAAGGCATGCAGTTCGCCTTCGGCGTTGTGCTCATGTTCATGGTGATGGGCCTGCTCATCGGCATTGTGGCGCTCACCCTGTCCTCCCTCATCCGCCCCAACAATCCCACGGAACAGAAGCTGCAGATCTACGAATGCGGCGAAGAGCCCGTGGGATCGCCGTGGATGCAGTTCAACAACCGCTTCTACACGGTGGCCCTGGTCTTCATCCTCTTCGATGTGGAAGTGGTCTTCCTCTTCCCCTGGGCTGTCATCTTCAATGATTTCATCAAGCAGGGCCACGGCGCTTTCGTCTTTGTTGAGATGGTCGTTTTCGTGGGCATCCTCGCCCTTGGGCTGGTGTACGCCTGGGCCAAGGGGGATCTGGAGTGGGTGCGCACGCGCCGTTTCATGCGGCCCGCCGTGACGAGGAAAGGAGGGGTGGCGTGAATCTGCCCATCGAGCGCCACGAGGACGGCAACATCCTTCTCACCAGTGCCGAGTGGCTGGTGAACGAAGCCCTGGCCCGCAGCATCTGGCCCATGACTTTCGGCCTGGCCTGCTGCGCCATCGAGATGATGGCCGCCGGCGCAGGCCGCTATGACATCGCGCGCTTCGGCAGCGAGGTCTTTCGCCCCACGCCGCGCCAGTCCGACTGCATGATCGTGGCCGGCACCGTGACCATGAAGATGGCCAGCCGCGTGAAGCTCCTCTACGAACAGATGGCCGAGCCAAAATTCGTCATCAGCATGGGCAGCTGCGCCAATTGCGGCGGCCCCTACTGGCAGCACGGCTACCATGTGCTCAAGGGTGTGGACCGCATCGTGCCGGTGGATGTCTACATCCCCGGTTGCCCGCCCCGCCCGGAGGCGCTGCTGGAGGGAATGGAGCTGCTGCGTGACATCATCCGGGGCAAGAAGCCGCGCCAGGCCGTGGCCGCCCGCAATGCCTGAGGAAATGCCCATGGATTTCGCCGCCCTTGTCCAGCACCTGCGCGCCGCGTTGCCGGATGCCGTGCTGGAGGAGCATCCGGAGGCCTTCAGTCCCTGGATCCTGGTGCGCCGTGAGGCGCTGGGGGAGCTGGCCCTGCTCCTGCGTGACGATCCGGCCCTGGATTTCAATCAGCTGATGTGCCTCAGCGGGGCGCACGCCCCCTCCACCGACGCCGACCGCCTGTGGAATGTGCTGCACCTCTTCAGCGTGCGCCACGGCCACAAGCTGGCGCTGAAAGTGGTGCTGGACGCGGCGGACCCCGCCTGCCCCAGCGTGGCCGGCGTGTGGGCCACTGCCGATTGGCACGAGCGCGAGGCCTACGACATGGTGGGCATCACCTACACGGGCCACCCGGACCTGCGCCGCATTCTCTGCCCCGACGACTGGCAGGGCCATCCGCTGCGCAAGGATTATGTCGCACCCGCCACCTACAACGGCATGCCGCTGGACTAAGGGACCCACATGGAATCACGCGAGCTCTTCCTCCATGGCAGCCGGGTGCCCGACGCGGGCCCCGACGGCGAGCTGATGACCCTCAACATGGGTCCGCAGCACCCCTCCACCCACGGCGTGCTGCGCCTCGAGTTGAAAACGGACGGCGAGGAGGTGGCCCAGGTGCGTCCGCACATCGGTTACCTGCACCGCTGTTTCGAGAAGCATTGCGAGAAGCTCACGCCGCCGCAGATTGTGCCCTACACCGATCGCATGGACTATTTGGCGGCCATGAACAACAACCTGGGCTTCGCCATCGCCTGCGAGCGCATGATGGGCCTGGAGGTGCCGGAAAAGGTCGAGTACATGCGGGTGATCGTGGCGGAGTTGAACCGCATCGCCAGCCACCTCATCGCTATTGGCACCTTCGGTCTGGACATGGGCGCTCTCACGCCCTACTTCTACTGCTTCCGCGACCGGGAGATGATCCTGGACATCTTCGAGGAAGTGTGCGGCGCGCGCCTGCTCTACAACTACATCTGGGTGGGCGGCCTCAGCCACGACTTCCAGGACGACACGGACGACAAGATCCTGCGCTTCTGCGACCACTTCGACAAGCGCCTGGACACAGAGCTGAACCCCCTGCTCTCCTTCAACAAGATCTTCGTGAAGCGCACGGCCAATGTGGGCGTGATGACGCCGGAGCAGGCCTGGTCCATGGGTGCCAGCGGCCCCAGCCTGCGCGGCAGCGGCGTGGACTTCGACCTGCGCCGGGACGACCCCTACAGCGTCTACGACCGTTTCCAGTGGAAAGTGTGCGTGGGTGAGGGCCTGATGGGCACGGTGGGGGATTGCTGGGACCGTCACTGGGTGAAGGTCCTGGAGATGAAAGAGAGCGTGAAAATCCTGCGCCAGGCCGTGGCAGCGCGCCCCAAGGATGGGGATGTGAAGGAGAAGGTGCCCACCCGCGTGAAGCTCCCGGCCGGCGAAATCTATTGCCGCACGGAGACGCCCCGTGGCGAGCTGGGCTTCTACATCGTCTCCAGCGGAGGCAACCAGCCTGAGCGCGTGAAGGTGCGCCCGCCGGCCTTCTGCAACCTCTCGGTGATTGACGAAATCTCCCGCGGCGCCCTCATCGGCGACGTGGTGGCCATTCTGGGCTCGCTGGACATCGTGCTGGGCGAGATCGACCGTTAGGAGTGGGCATGGACTTTCTGATGGGCAATATCTGGCTGTGGGGACCCATCACGGCGGTGGTGATCGCCGCGGTGATCACGGTCAACGCGCTGGTCTCGGTGTGGCTGGAACGCAAGGTCTCGGCCTGGATGCAGAACCGCCTGGGTCCCATGGAGAACGGCCCCCAGGGCATTCTGCAGACGGTCATCGACGCGGTGAAGCTCATCCTCAAGGAGGACATCATCGCCCGGGGCATCGACCGGCCCCTTTTCAAAATGGCCCCCTACATCGTGTTCGGCGCCAGCTTCGCCGTCTTCGCCGTCACGCCGCTGGCCCGGGGCATCAGCCCGGCGGACCTGGATGTGGGCGTCTTCTATGTGCTGGCCATCAGCTCCTTCGTGGCGGTGGGCATCATGATGGCCGGCTGGTCCAGCAACAACAAGTGGTCGCTCTACGGCGCCCTGCGCGGCGTGGCCCAGGCGGTGAGCTACGAAGTGCCCCTGTCCATCGCCGTGCTCACGGTGGTGATGGCCGCGGGGAGCATGAGCCTGCAGACCGTGTGCGTGGCGCAGGACGGCGGTTTCTGGAACTGGAACGGCCTTGCCCTGCACCGGAACCCCTTCCTTGTGGGCAGCTTCCTCATCTATTTCATCGCCAGCCTGGCGGAAGTGAACCGCACGCCCTTCGACCTGCCCGAGGCCGAGAGCGAATTGGTGGGCGGTTACCACACCGAGTACTCGGGCATGCGCTTCGCCCTCTTCTTCCTGGCGGAGTACGCCAACATGCTGGCGGCGGGCATCCTGGCCTCGGTGCTCTTCCTGGGTGGCTGGCAGCCCCTGCTGCCCGCGCTGGACTTCGTCCCCGGGCCGGTGTGGCTCTTCGGCAAGGCCTACTTCTTCGTGGTGGTGCAGATCTGGATCCGCATGACCCTGCCCCGCCTGCGCGTGGACCAGCTGATGTATGTGTGCTGGAAAGTGCTGGTGCCCAGCGCCCTGGCCATGCTGGTGCTGGGCGGCTTGTGGCAGTTGATGATCCAGGGCTGATGCGGCGCAAATGACCCCGGGCCTGTCGACCGGGTGTGGAAAGGTGTGACGATGGCGTATTTCGGAGACATCGCGGAAGGTCTGATGACGGCCTTCAAGGGCATGGGCATCACCCTGTCCCGCGTGCGGGAGAAGCCCAACACCGTGCAATGGCCCCACGAGGCCGCCACCACCAAGGCGCGCACCCGGGGCGAGCTCTTCAACAACATCGATGACTGCATCGGGTGCATGAACTGCGCCAAGGCCTGCCCGGTGGACTGCATCGACATCGTGACGGTGAAGAGCACGAAGGCGGTGGATCTGGGCCGCACCAGCAACGGCAAGAAGAAGACCCTGCACCTGGCAACCTTCGACATCGACATGGCCAAGTGCTGTTACTGCGGGCTGTGCGTGGAGGCCTGTCCCACGGAATGCCTGGTGATGACGGAAAAATTCGACTACAGCACCGCCACGGTGACGGGCCTGCACTATTCCTTCGCGCGCATGAGCGAGTCCGATGTGCGGGCCGCCCAGGAGGCGCTGGAGGAAGAAAAGCGTCTGGCGGCCATCGCCGCCGCGGAGGCCAAGGTGAAGGCGGAGGCAGAGGCCAGGGCCAAGGCTGAGGCGGAAGCCCGGGCGGCCGCGGAAGCCGCTGCGGCACCGGCCCCCGCCGGGTCGGAGCCCACCCCCACGCCGGAGCAGTCGGCCGCGCCGGACGCTCCCCAAGCGGACGCCGGGACTCCCGCCCCGGACGCCCCCACAGCCTGAAGCACGGAGGACGGATGGATATCAAAACCCTGCTGGAGCTGATGTTCGGCCTGCTGACGGTGGCATCCGCCGCCTGGGTGGCCTTCGCGCCCAAGCTGCTCCACGCCGGCTTCAGCCTGCTCTTCACCTTCTTCGGCGTGGCCGGTCTTTATGTCATGCTGGGAGCGGATTTCCTGGCCGCCGTGCAGGTGCTCGTGTACATCGGCGGCATCCTGGTGCTGCTGCTCTTCGGCATCCTGCTCACCACCGCCATGCCCACGGCGGAGTTGACGGTGGGCGGCACGCGCAAGGGACAGGGACTGGCCCTTGGCGCCCTGCTGCTAGGCCTCTTGCTGCTGGCCATCTTCCGCGCCGGCTGGCCCATCAGCGAGAACGCCTTGCTGGAGACCACCGCCGCACAGATCGGCCAGGGCTTCATGACCACCTGGTTGCTGCCCTTCGAAGTGGCCAGCATCCTGCTTCTGGGCGCCATGCTGGGTGCCCTGCACCTGGCCCGCCGGGCGGGGGAGGATCAATGAGCCTGCACTTCTACCTGGCCATTGGCGCCTTGCTCTTCGTGCTGGGCATCCTGAGCATGATCACCCGGCGCAACGCCATTGCCCTGCTGATGGGCGTGGAACTGGTGCTGAACAGCGCCAACCTGAACTTCGTGGCCTTCTCGCGTTTCACGCAGGCCAAGCCCATCGACGGACAGGTGATGAGCATCTTCGTCATCATCCTTGCCGCCGCCGAGGCCGCCGTGGCCCTGGCCATCGTGATGAACCTCTACCGCCAGCAGCGCAGCATCCAGGTGGATGAGGCGCACGAACTGCAGGGCTGATCCATGACGCCGATCACCGCCGCCTTCCTCATCCTGCTGCTGCCGCTGGCCGCCTTCGCGATCCAGATCTTTGGCGGCAGCCGACTGCCCAAGCAGGGCTGGTACATCCCCACCGGGGCCATCCTCAGCGCCCTGACCTTGAGCCTGTGGCTCTTCTTCGGTCAGGTGCTGGGCAACAACGACCCGGCCTGGATCGTGACCACCCAGTGGGATTTCATCCGCATCAACGACTTCGTCATGCCGTTGGGCATGCGCATTGACAATGTCAGCGTGGTCATGCTCATCGTGGTCACCACCGTGAGCAGCCTGGTGCACATTTTCAGCACGGGCTACATGGCGGAGGATCCGCGCAAGGGCCGCTTCTTCGCCTATCTGGGCCTCTTCAGCTTCTCCATGTTGTGGCTGGTGCTCAGCGACAGCCTTTCGGGCATCTTCATGGGCTGGGAGCTGGTGGGCCTTTCCAGTTACCTGCTCATCGGCTTCTGGTTTGAAAAGCAGGGCCCGCCCGCCGCCAGCATGAAGGCCTTTGTCACCAATCGCGTGGGCGACCTGGGCTTTCTTGGCGCGCTGATGATCATCATGTGGCAGTTCGGCACCTTCAACCTGGCCGAGCTGGAGAGCATTGTGAAGGGCTTTGGCGAGCACGGGCTGCCCGCCGACCTGAGCCTGTGGATGACCCTGGCGGGCATCGGCCTCTTTTGCGGGGCCGTGGGCAAGAGCGCCCAGTTCCCCCTGCACATCTGGCTGCCGGACGCCATGGAAGGCCCCACGCCGGTGAGCGCCCTCATCCACGCCGCCACCATGGTGGCCGCCGGCGTCTACCTGATGGTGCGCGTCTTCTTCCTGCTCACCTTCGACGCCAGCCTGGTGGTGGCCTACATCGGCGGATTCACCGCCCTCATGAGCGCCACCATCGCCCTCACCCAATGGGACATCAAGCGCGTGCTGGCCTACAGCACCATCAGCCAGCTGGGCTACATGGTGATGGCCATGGGCGTGGGCGCCTACAGCGCAGGCTTCCTGCACCTCATGACTCACGCCTTCTTCAAGGCCTGCCTCTTCCTCGGCTCCGGCTCGGTGATCCACGCCATGCACCATGTCTACCACCATGTGCACGACCATCACCGCGACCCCCAGGACATGCGCAACATGGGTGGCCTGCGCAGCAAGCTCCCCGTCACCTATTGGACATTCCTCATTGCAACCCTGGCTCTGGCGGGCGTGCCCCTCACCAGCGGTTTCATCAGCAAGGACGCCATCCTGGCAGGCAGCCTGGCCTTCGCCATGGAGCACCCTGCCCACTGGCCCCTGGCGGTCTTCGGATTCGGCGCGGCGCTGCTCACGGCCTTCTACATGTTCCGCCTGGTCTTCCTCACTTTCCATGGCGAGCACAAAGGCAAGGATGGGGAGTTCGCCCACTTCCACGAGAACCACGCCAACATCACCGGGCCCCTGGTGGTGCTCAGCGTGCTCAGCGTCTTCTTCTTCTACAGCCCCAATCCCACCGACGCGGGCAAGGGCTGGTTCTACCGCCTCATTCCCGAACCCGCCCAGCCGGTGCTGCATCCTGTGCTGGCCGAGGCCCAGGCGGCGGAAACCTGGCTTGAGACGAAGGAGCTGGCGGCGGTGGAGGCCCTGCGCGCCCAGGCCCTGGCAGACAGCCTGGCCGCCCTGCCTGTGGACAGCCTGGCCCTGACGGATGCCCTTCCCGTCACGGAGGCCCACGCAGACACGCCCGCCGCAGAGCCCGTTGCCCATGCGCTTCCCACGAACGCCCACGCGGTGGATGCCGCGTCGCCACAGGCTGATGCCCACGGCGCCGCCACGGCGGAACACGGCGCGGTGGCCGCCCACGACCCGGCCCACGAGGCGCACCTGGCTCACATCGAGCACGCGGCGCACATCCGCGCCATGATGATCAGCGTGCTCATTGTGGCCTTCAGCATCACCATGGCCTGGCTGACCTACCTGAAGCGGCGCATCTCGGCGGAGAAGGTGGCCGCGGCCCTGCCCGGCACCCACCGCTTCCTTTTCAACAAGTGGTACTTCGACGAACTCTACCAGGCCACCTTCATCGCCTTCACCATGTGGGTGGCCCGCGCCTGCGCCTGGTTCGACCGGGTGGTCATCGACGGGCTGGTGGACGGTGCCGCCAGCGTGACCATCAAGAAGAGCTGGCTGGTGGGCCGTTTCGACAATGTGGTGGTGGACGGCGCTGTCAACGGCGCGGGCTGGCTGGCCCGCACCAGCGGCGCGGGTCTGCGCCTGCTGCAGGGGGGCGACATCCAGTCCTACCTGGTGAAAGCCCTGGTGGGCGTGGTGCTGGTCTTGATCTGGCAGGTGTTGTAGCACGCGCCGGGGCCGTATCCGGTGCATAGAGGAGACCGACGATGGAGCAATGGGTCCTGACGCTGATGACCTTCGTCCCGCTTTTGGGCGCCGCCGTCATCACCTTCCTGCCCAAGGATCAGCACAACCTGATCCGCTGGACGGCCGCGGCTTTCGCCGCCGTGCCGCTGATGCTGGCCTTCTGGGTCTGGCAGACCTTCAACCGCAGCGCCGTTGGCGTGGACGACCTGGCCGGCTTCCAGTATGTGGTCAAGCTGCCCTGGATTCCCGCCTACAACATCGAGTACTTCATCGGTGTGGACGGCCTGAGCGCGCCCATGGTGCTGCTCACGGCCTTGCTCAGCTTCCTGTGCATCTTCGCCAGCTGGGGGATCACCAAGCAGCTGAAGGGCTACTTCGCCCTCTTCCTGCTGCTTGAGACGGGCATGATGGGCACTTTCGTCAGCCTGGACTTCATCCTCTTCTATGTCTTCTGGGAAGTCATGCTGCTGCCCATGTACTTCCTCATCGGCATCTGGGGCGGTCCGCGGCGCGAGTACGCGGCCATCAAGTTCTTCCTCTACACCCTGGCCGGCTCCGTGCTGATGCTGGTGGGCATCCTGGCCCTCTATTTCCAGGGTGGCCACACCTTCAGTCTCATCGAACTCATGCAGCAGGCGCACACCTTCGACGCCCCGGGCCTGACCATCTTCGGCATGAACTTCGCCCGCGTGCTCTTCGTGGCCTTCTTCATTGGCTTCGCCATCAAGGTGCCGGTGTGGCCCTTCCACACCTGGTTGCCCGACGCCCATGTGGAGGCGCCCACGGCCATCTCGGTGATTCTGGCCGGCGTGCTGCTGAAAATGGGCACCTACGGCATGATGCGCATCAGCATGCCCATCTTCCCGGGCGCCATGCAGGACTTCGCCTTCGCCATCGCCGTGCTGGGCGTGATCAACATCCTCTACGGCGCCTACTGCGCCATGGCCCAGGAGGACTTGAAGAAGCTGGTGGCCTACAGCTCCGTCAGCCACATGGGCTATGTCATGCTGGGCATGGCCGCCCTGACGCCCCAGGGCATGACGGGCGCGGCCCTGCAGATGTTCAATCACGGCACCATCACGGCCATGATGTTCCTCCTGGTGGGCGTCGTCTATGATCGCGCCCACCATCGCCAGATCAACGGCTTCGGCGGCCTGGGCGCCGTGATGCCCATCTACACCGGCGTGGCCATGCTGGCCTTCTTCGCCTCCATGGGTCTGCCCGGCCTGAGCGGCTTCATCGCCGAAGTACTGGTCTTCCTGGGCGCCTTCCAGAGCTACAAGTGGCTCACCTTCCTGGCCGCCCTGGGCATCATCCTCACCGCCGGCTACCTGCTGTGGATGATCAAGCGCGTCTTCCTGGGCGCCGTGAACGAGAAGTACAAGGACATGCCGGAGATCAACGCCCGCGAGCTCTTCACCCTGGTGCCCATCGGCCTCATCGTGATCTACCTGGGCATTTATCCGATTCCCGTGATGGACCTCATGGACGGGGCCACCGAGCGCCTGGTGACCCTGGTGACCAGTTTCTAAGGAGGCGGGAATGGAGCTCTCCAAGGCCCTCGCCACAGTCCTGCAGGATCTGCCGGGCATTCTGCCGGAGCTCGCGCTCACGGCAACCCTCCTGCTGGTGCTGCTGGCGGATCTCGTGGCGGGCCGCGGCCGTGCCCTCACCGGCGACCACGCCGCCGGGCGTCTGCCGGGCCTGATGGCCGTGCTGGGGCTATTGGTCTCAGCCGGGCTTGCCTTTGCGCAGGTGAACGACGCCCCCCGCGTGCTCTTCCTGGGCATGCTCACGGCCGACAGCCTGGCCGCGTTCTTCAAGTTCATTTTCGCCGTGTCCACGGCCCTCATCGTGCTGGCCTCCTTCCGCATCCGCCACCAGGGCGAGCTGCTCTGCCTGCTGCTGGCCGCCGTGCTGGGCATGGATCTCCTGGCCGGCGCGCGCAACCTGCTGATGATCGCCGTCTCGCTGGAGCTGGTGAGCATCATGAGCTATGTGCTGGCGGGTTTCAACCGCAACGACCCCCGCGCGGGGGAGGCGGCGCTGAAGTACATGGTCTTCGGCAGCATGGCCTCCGGCGCGCTGCTCTTCGGCGCCAGCTGGCTCTTCGGCCTGACGGGCAGCCTGGACCTTGCGGAGATCCAGCACGCCCTGGCCAACGGCAGCGCTGATCCGCTTGTGCTGATGCTGGCTGCGTTGCTGGTGCTGATGGGCATCGGCTACAAGATCGCCATGGTGCCCGTGCACTTCTGGTGTCCGGATGTCTACGACGGCGCCCCCACTCCGGTGACCACCTTCTTCAGCGTGGGCCCCAAGGCGGCGGGCATCGCGCTGCTCATGCGCTTCCTCTACCCGTCCTTCACGGCGGAAGGCCCCTTGAGCGTGAATCTGGCGGGCGGCTCCTTTGATCCGGCCCTGCTGGTTGCCAACCTGGCCGCCTTCACCATGACCCTGGGCAACCTGGCGGCCATTGGGCAAACCCGCGTCAAGCGCCTGCTGGCCTACAGTTCCATCGCCCACGCCGGCTACCTCATGACCGGCCTGGTGCTGGCCACGCCGGCGGGCCTGAGCGCCGTGCTCTTTTATGTGGTGATCTATCTCTTCATGAATTACGGCGCCTTCCTGCTGGTGGACGCTGTGGGCCAGATGCGCGGCGGCGAGGACCTGGACGCTTTCCGCGGACTGGGCAAGCGCCACCCCGCCCTGGCCGTGGCCATGACTGTTTTCCTGGTGAGCCTGGTGGGCCTGCCGCCCGTGGCGGGCTTCATCGGAAAGTTCGTCCTCTTCGGTGAAGTCATCCGCGAGCGCTGGTATTGGCTGGCCACCGTGGCGGTGCTGAACTCGGTAGTGTCCCTTTACTACTATTTCAGCGTGGCCAAGGCCATGTGGTTCGACGAGGGCGAGGATGTGGTGGAGCACGCCCCCCTGCCGGCCATGCACGCCGGCATCATCGCCGGGCTGTGCGCCCTTACCCTCGTGCTGGGCTTGTGGTGGCAGCCTCTGGTGGATTTGACAGCGCGCAGCATCGCGCACTTGATCTGACAACCCTGCAATCGCGCCGGTCCACGGGGGCCGGCGCCACCGTTTAAGGAGAATGCGGCTGTGGAATGCCGTGACCTGACCCTGACCATCGTGGGCTCCGGTGGCGACGGCGTGATCAGCGCCGGCGAAATCATCGTGAAAGCCGCCGCGGCGGAAGGTCTGAATTGTTTCCTGCTGAAGAGCTTCGGCCCGCAGATCCGCGGTGGCGAGTCTTCGTGCAAGATCCGTCTGTCCGTGGAACCCCTCTTGAGCATCGGCGAGGAAACGCAAATCCTCCTGTGCTACAGCTGGGGCGATTACAAGCGCTTCGGCGAAGAGATCCGCCTGGCCCCCAACGCCGTCATTGTCTCCGACACGGACGACAAGGTGGGCGACGAGGATCTGCCCATCGAGATCCTGGGCAGCCAGACATGGATCAAGTGCCCCCTGAACCAGCTTGCCTCGGTGGAGATCGGCAACGCCCTCACCAAGAACATCGTCTCCCTGGGCGTGATGGAAGGTTTCTTCCACCTGCCGGAGAAAGGCATCGCCGGTCAGATCACCAAGCGCTTCTCCAAGAAAAAGCAGGACCTCATCGACCTGAACCTTGGCGCCATCGCCGTAGGACGCAAGTGGGCCGAGGACTACACCCGCGACTTCAGCCCCGAGCTGCCGCGCTTCGCCCCCTTCGAGCCGGGCGAGGCCAACCTGGTCATCACGGGCAACGAGGCCTGCGCCATGGGTGCCCTGTGGAGCGGCTTGAAGTTCTTCACCGGCTATCCCATTACGCCCGCCACGGATATCATGGAGTGGCTGGAGAAGCGCTTGCCGCGCTTCGACGGCACCATGATCCAGGCCGAGGACGAGATCGCCAGTTGCGGCATGGCCATCGGCGCCAGCTTCGCCGGTGTGAAAGCCATGACCGCCACTTCCGGCCCGGGCATCTCCCTCATGAGCGAGATGATCGGCCTGGCCAGCATGGCCGAGGTGCCCCTGGTGGTGGTGAATGTGCAGCGCGGCGGCCCCTCCACCGGCGTTCCCACCAAAACCAGCCAGAGCGATCTGCTGCAGGCCTGCTACTGCACCCACGGCGACGCGCCCCATGTGGTGCTGGCCGCCACGGATGTGAAGGACTGCGCCTTCATCACGACCCAGGCCTTCTACATCAGTGAGAAGTATCAGGTGCCGGTTTTGGTGCTGCTGGATCAGTTCGTGGGGCAGCGCGTGGAGTCCGTGCCCCGGCGGGACCTGCTGGAGAAGGGCATCGAGGAGGGCTGGATTCGACGCATCGACCGCCTGGCCCCGGATCCCGCGGACCTCGCCGAGCAGCGCTACAAGCGCTACCTGCTGACGGAGAACGGCGTCTCGCCCATGAGCTTTCCGGGCATCGAGAACGCCGACTACATCGCCAGCGGCATCGAGCACAACGAATTGGGCTTCCCGGTTTCCGATGTGGATGTCCACCGCACCATGCACGCCAAGCGCTACCTGAAGATGGACTTCATCAAGGACGAGATGAAGTTCATGCGCCACTACGGCGACGAGAAGGCGCGCATCGGCATCCTGGTCTGGGGCAGCTCAAAGGGCCCGGCCCGCCAGGCCATGTTGCAGCTGGAGGAGGAGGGCATCCACACGCGCATGCTCATCCCCAGTTGCCTGATGCCCCTGCACGAGGACACGGTGCAGCAGTTCATCGACTCCTGCGACAAGGTCATCATCAGCGACAGCAGCTACAGCGCGCAATTCCTGACCTATCTTCGCACCCAGGTGACCCTGCCGGCGGAGAAGATCGTGGACCTGCATTTTGTGGACGGCATGCCCTTGCCGGTGAAGGAACTGAAGGCGAAAATCAAGGAGGTGCACCGTGAGCTTGCCTGAGAGCGAAGCCCCCAGGCCTGCCCTGGCGCCCAAGGACTACAAGCGTGACCTCAAGCCCGTGTGGTGTCCCGGCTGTGGGGACTTCGGCGTGGTCAACGCCCTGTACAAGACGCTGGCAGACATGGGGCTGGAACGGCACAACACGGCCCTGGTGTCGGGCATTGGCTGCAGCAGCCGCCTGCCGGGTTATGTGGCGGCCTATGGTTTCAACACCCTGCACGGCCGCGCCCTGACGCTGGCCACGGGCGTGAAGCTGGCCAATCCCAAGGTCACCACCCTGGTGGCCGGCGGCGACGGCGACGGCTTCGCCATCGGCATGGGCCACTTCCCCCACGCGGCGCGCCGCAACCTGGACATGACCTACATCCTCATGGACAACCGCATTTACGGTCTCACCAAGGGCCAGCTCTCGCCCACCAGCGAGCCGGACCTGGTGACCAAGACCAGCACCATGGGCAACATCGAGCGTCCCATCGACCCGGTGAGCATGGCCCTGTCCACGGGTGTCACCTTCATTGCCCGCACGGTGTCCACCAACATCAAGCACATGACGGAGATGTTCACCCGTGCCATCAAGCACAGCGGCTTCTCCTTCGTGCAGGTGCTCAGCCCCTGCGTCACCTTCCGGGGCAAGACCCAGTACAAGGACTACCAGGGCGACGGCGTGACCTACCTGGATCAGGTGGGCCACAACCACCAGGATTTCCAGAGCGCCCTGCAGGTTGCCAACAATGGGGATGTGTACCAGCTGGGCATCATCTACCATGTGCACACGGAGAGTTTCGGCGAGCGCTACGCCCGTTTGCGCGAGGCTTTCAAGCAGGACAAGAGTGCTGAAGTGCTGGATGTGGTGAAGGACTTCCTGCCCTGAACTGCCCCATCGCGTGATTCATCAGACCCCGCCGCTGCCGGCGGGGTCTTTTTTTGCGCGGGCTGCCATCCGCCAGTGGCGTCCAACGCGCCAGCGGATTTTCAAAGGCCAAAATTTGTCTTGCTCCCAGCTTTGCATTCCTCCATATTCGCCCACCAACCAACCATCAGAGTGTGACAACAGTCGTCGTGAGTCAGCGGACGAGCATATCCGGGCTTCCCTCTGTGGTGGCCTTGCGCGAGCGTCGTTACAGCGATGCCTTGCAAGCCTTTCCACGGGATTTGGAGCGTCTGGCCGATCCTGGCGAACGCCTGCAGCTGCGCCTGTTGTGGGGCAACGCCCTGTTGCGCAGCGGCCAGAACCGCCACGCCCGCGAGCACTATTTCGATCTGTACCGCGAGGTGCGGCTGCATCGGCAGCGGCCGGAGTGGCGCACCATCGGCTTCAAGGCGCTGATGAACGCCGGTCTCGCCACCAAGAATCTGGGCGAGACCGAGGCTGCCCTGCAATTCTACCAGACGGTTCTTTCCAGTGAGGTCCTGACGGAGCCGCTGGAGGAGATGCAGGTGCGCAACCTGCTGGGCTCCCTGCAGACCCGCCGTGGGGATCTGGCCGCTGCACGGGAGCAGTTGGGCCGCGCGCTGGAACTGGCCTGTCGCCACGGAGACAGCCGCGCCGAAGCGGACATTGAACTCAACCTGGCCGTGCTGGCCCATGCGGGGAAGCATCCGGAGGAGGCCACCGGCCATCTGGAACGCTCGCGGGAACTGGCGGCTGGGGATGTGGAGCGCCTGCTGCGCGTGGATTTGAACATGGGCACCCTGCTCTGCGGCATGGGCCGCGGTGATCAGGCGTGGATCTTCTTTGACAAGGCCCAGGACCAGGCGCGCCGTCACAAGCTGGAGCGCCACCTGCCCCTCATTCTGGCCAATCTGGCCCGATTGCGGCAGGCCGAGGGCATGGTGGCCGAAGCCCGTCGGCTGGCTGGGGAAGCGCTGGAACTGGGGCAGCGGCTGGAGCAGCAGGACGACTGGGTGCGGGAGTGCTGCCAGGATATCCTGCAGCTTCCCGCCGAGGGGCGGGCGGACGACTTCGGCCTGGTGGAGGCCCTCATCACCCAGCACGGCATTGTGGCCGTGTCGGCGGCCATGCGGCGCATTCTGCACGATGTGCAGGCTCTGGCCGCGGCGGACCTCCCCGTGCTGGTGCAGGGCGAGACAGGCACGGGCAAGGAATTGGTGGCCCGGGCCCTGCACGACGCCGGACCGCGCCGGGATGCGCCCTTTGTGCCGGTGAACTGTCCCGCCATCCCGGAGACGCTCTTCGAGAGCACGCTCTTCGGGCATGTGAAGGGCGCCTTCACGGGTGCGGATCAGGATCGCAAAGGCCTGGTGGAGCTGGCGGGCGACGGCAGCATCTTCCTGGACGAGATCGGCGATCTGCCCATGTCCATCCAGCCCAAGCTGCTGCGTTTCCTGGAGAGTGGCGAGTTTCAGCGCATGGGCAGCGGAAAGGTGCACTTTTCCAATGCGCGCATCATCAGTGCCACCAACCGCGATCTGAACGAATTGAAGGCCCAGCGCCAGTTCCGGGAAGACCTGATCATGCGCATCAGCGCCTTCCGCATCGAATTGCCGCCGCTGCGGGAGCGCCGGGAGGATGTGTACTTCATCGCTTCCAGCATGCTGGAGCGCTTGAACCGTCAGCAGGGCAAGGACAAGAGTCTGTCCAGCGAGGCCATCCAGGCCCTGAACAGGCACCCATTCCCCGGCAATGTGCGCGAGTTGCGCAACGCCGTCATGCGCGGCTTCCAAACCGCGGCCCGGGAGATTGGCGCGGAGGATCTGGGCCTGCCCGCCCCGCGCGCGACGGTGGTGGAAACAGCGGTCGACGCGGGCGGCACGACGCGGGAACATTGGCTGGAGCCCCTGCTGGGGCGCATCAAGGGGGACGCTTCCCTCAACCTGGAAGACGCGCTGCTGGAACTGGAGAAGCGGCTCATCCTTCAGGCGCTGGACTTTCGCGGGGGGGATCGGGATCGTGTGGCGGAAGACCTGGGCCTGAGCGCCCGGGCCTTGAAGTACAAGATTGCCAAACACGGGATTCGGTCGCGCAAAGGTCGGGCGGGGGAGGACCCCGCCGCCGGAACGCACCGGGAAGGGACTTCATGATGCCGCGTCTCCGCACCCATTGCCTTGCCTTGCTGGCCTTCACACTTGGGGCCAACGCCCGGTTGGGCGCCCTCATCACATCTCCGGCCACGCTGGATCTGCTGACCGGCCAGGTGGATGTGCAGGTGAGCGTGGAGCTGGAGGGCGCCGGCAGCTGGACCCTGCAGGCCATGCAGGATGGGCAGGATGGCGTGCTGCTGGCCTCTGGTGGCGGCTCTGTGGCGCCGGGAACCACGGTCTATTCGGGCAGCCTTCCCCAGGGCCCGGTGAGTCTGGTGCTGGATGTCACCGGGGAGAATGCCTCCGCCAGTCACGAGGTGCGGGTGGTGGCCACGGCCACGCCCCTGAACGGCTGGCCCTTTCGCCAGGGCGAACTGGCTTTCTCCTCCCTCTTGCATCCCATGGCGGAAGGCCGCGACGGCGGTGTGCTGGTGGCGCGCCAGGCCGAGGGTTCCCGCGAAGCGGTGGAAATGGGCGAGCTGGTGTGGCTGGATGGCGCCGGTGCACCTCTGCCGGGTTGGCCCCTGCCCCTGTTCTCACTGTCCCAGGCGCTCTCTCCCCGCTCCGAGCCTATTCTGATGAGGCGCCAGGGTGAGGATCGTCTGGCGGTGGTGAGCAAGACCCATGTGCTGGAGTTCAATCGCCAGGGCGCCCTTGAGGACCAAGTGGCCTGCGGCGGTTTGCCCATGGGCGAGGCCGTGCTGCTCCACCGCAGCGGAGCCGGCGACTGCCTGGCTCTCCCGGTCCTGACCACGGATGGTCCAGTCCTCAGGCTGTTGGATGCCCAGGCGGGCACGACCGAGACCGTTGAGCTTCCGGGCACCCCGCTGTGGTCGCGACCGGTGCTGGGAGATTTCACCGCCGATGGCCAGGTGGATCTGGTGGTGCTGGTGAACGGCCCCACGGGACCCCAGGCGCTGTTGATCGACGGCCGCACCCGCCAAAGTTCCAATTTGGCCGATCTTCCTGTGGCCCAATGGGTATCCGCATCTGCTGGAGATCTGGACGGCGATTTTGAACAGGATCTGGTGCTGGTGGCCCGGGGCGGTCTGGTGCTGGTGTTGAACCGCAACCAGGAGTTGTGGCGCCAGGAACTGCCCGCATCCACCCTTGGCCCGGCAGCCCTGATGGACATTGAAGGCGACCAGCGTCAGGAGGTGGCGCTGCTGGCCCAGGACGCCGGCGGCACTCTTCGCCTGTTGGTGTGGGATGCGGAGGGCGGGGCCCTGCCCTTCTCCGGCGCCACGGCTTGTACACAGGGCAGTGCCGTGCATCCTCCCCAATTGGTGCGGGATGAAGGTGGCGTGCCCCATCTGCTGCTGGCGGTGGAAGCCGGTGGCGGGGCCTGGGCCTCTTGCGTGCTGGACATGGATCTGCAGGGGCAGGTGATGGATCGCGGCTGGTGGCTGCCCACGGCCTTCAGCGGCACGCCCCGCCTGCTGGATGTGGATGGAAACGGCACGCTGGAAGTGGTCGCCGGTGACGAGCGTGGCCGTTGGGTGGCCTGGCCCGCCGGATGGCAGGATGTCCATCCGCCCCATCCGCGGGGCGATGCGCGCCACGGTGGCTTGACTCTCCAGCCTGTGGGACCCGGTGTGATGCCGGATGTGCTGGCGGGCGCCATGGCGCTGGCCGACCAGCTGGAGTTGCAGGATGACCAACGCGTGGAGGATTTGTGTCTGGAGCGCGGGCGTCTTGTGGTGGACACGGCATTCCGGCCGGGAGGCGTGCTGACAGTTGACTCCGGCGCCACGCTGGGTTTGGGCGTCAATGCGGAAGTGATTGGAGCCCAGGCGGTGCCCATCCGCCTGCGGGGTCGGCTGCAAATCACAGGCGGCGGCGCGGGCGCGGCCTTCATGCCGGGCCCCAGCGCCAGTACCCCCGCCAACACATTGCTCAGCCGTTTGGATGTGCACTACCTGCCGGGTTCCCATGTGACGCTGCGTCAGTGCCTGCTGCACGCCCTGCCCTCGGCTCTCGTGGTGGAGGCCTGTTCACTCAGCCTGGACAGCTGCTGGTTCCTGGCGGGCGCGCATGGACTGGTGGCGCGCCACGCGGTGGTGAGAGCCACGGACTGTCTCTTCCAGCCGTCGGAGAACTTGCTGCAGATTCTTGACGGGTCCCGGCTGGAAATGGATGAGTGCGTGGTTACCAGCAGCCCCGCCACCGCCCTTTACGCCCACGGTGCTTTCGTGCGCTTGCACAACACGCAGTTCCTCACATGCGAGGAAGCATTGCGGCTGGAAGGCGGCACGGTGAGTGTGCTGGATTCGGTGCATTTCCAGGCCAATGGCCGGGATGTGGTGCTGGGTGTTGACCACGGCGTGCTGGATCTGCATGATTGCGACTTCATGGAGAGCCGCGAGGCGGGCCTGGTGAACGAGTCCGGCGAGGCCGTGGTGGCGGTGTCGTGCCATTGGGATGCGGACCAGCCCAGCCTGGGGCCGGTCATCCGGCGCGAGGACCGGCCTTCACCCGTCAAGCCCGTGGTCATTCCCAATCCGGTCTTCGATGTGGAACCTGGCCCCATGGTGGATGGCGATGAACCCCTGGAGTGGTCGCCGGTGGAGTTCAGCGTGGGGGGCATTCCCATACATGTGGAGTACCGCGTGTATCGCAGTCTGCTCCCCTACGATGTGGTGCGCCCGGAGAACCTGGTGGCTGTCACTTCCACCACGGCGTGGCGCGATCCGAACCACCACGCCAAATGTTTCTACCGCGTGACGGCCAGCATGGGCAAGCAGGTGGTGGACTAGTTGTGGGATCCCAAGAGGTTGTTTCCGCTCGCGCCGAGTCTGGCGATGGGCGTTGAACCACCGATGCCGCGATGCGGTCTGTGCCAATTGTAATGATCGTTCCAGCACCTGAGCATGTCTGCGCGTTCGGCGGAGTGCTGGTAGGGAATGCCGTAGGCCCACTCCCGCAGGGCGGACTGGATG
>Ga0172367_10002788_pt1 | contig 23476 bp, 15 predicted proteins | sample Lak10m_FD_114542 | JGI IMG/M metagenome (GOLD analysis project Ga0172367, IMG submission 114542) | Freshwater microbial communities from Kabuno Bay, South-Kivu, Congo - kab_022012_10m | ecosystem: Environmental > Aquatic > Freshwater > Lake | place: Democratic Republic of the Congo: South-Kivu... | reverse complement strand
GTGCTGATGCATCAGGGCATGGATTTCCCGAAAGGCCCGGACGGCGACAAGGTGCAGGACTGGCTCGGCGGCGTCTTCCGCGGCGACATCGGCTGCCGCGGGCATTGGGACATGGACTTGAAGACCGTCGGCACGCATCCCGTGCTGCGCGGCGTGAGAGCTTTCGCCGCTCCCGGCGACGGCTGGCTCTACAACCTGCACTTCGCGAAGGACAAGGGTTTTGCCCCGCTCATCGTCGGCCAGGTGCCGGACAAGTCCCGCACCAGCGCGGACGCGAAGCAGCACGCGGGGCGCGACGAGGTCATCGGCTGGGCGCACCAGCGCGCGGGCGGCGGGCGGGGCTTCGGCTTCACGGGCGCGGACCTGCACAAGAGCTGGGGCTACGAGAGCCAGCGCAAGTTCGTGGTCAACGGCATCCTCTGGAGCGCGGGCCTCGAAGTGCCGGCCGACGGCGCGAAGACGAAGTTCGCCGAGGCGGACCTGAACCAGAACCTCGACAAGAAGGTCGCGCCCGCGCCCAAGACGGCGACGAAGGCCAAGAAGACGGGCGAGGGGAAGTGATGGTGGGGTCAGCTTCTGGTCAAGGCGCTAGACGCCTCACGCGCACATGGCACTCCACCCGGCAGGTAATGAGCACGCGCATCCTTCCGAAATCCGAGGCGGATGATCTATGCAGTCGCATGGTATCGGCTTGGGGCATTGATAGGCATTACTGGTGGCCATTGTCCGACCCGCGGCCTCCAAACGCTGAGGCCTTTCAGGACTATTTCTTCGAGCACGAGTTCGGTTATGCAGGTTTGCGCCGCATTTTGGCTGAACATGGTGTCGTGGGAGTCCTCGAATTTCGGGAGGACGGCGAAGCTTACGAAGTCAGTGTTGCTACCTTTGAACCGTGCTACACAGGTTTCGAGTGTTACTGGACGAGCCACCGCTTCGACTGGATTTTGTATGCCTCACACGAAGGTTCAGTCACAGTCGGCGGCGAGCGGCTGCTGGCCGCAGTCAGAGCAGCTTGGCCAGCTTGGGAGCAGAGGGTTTGGTCTTCCCCATTTTACAAGAGGCCGCAATGAGCGGCGAACACTGCTTCTCCGCCAGACATCGAGGCGCGCTCACAGTCCGCAATACGGATAAGAGTCGGTCGCCTCCGGCTCGGCAGGAGCCTTGCCCCACCGGCCGCTGACAGCCGCATTCATTTCAGCCATCGCCAAAACTTGCCGATGGAAAACTGGACAAAGCGGCGTGCGCGCTGCAATTTCGCCCCATGAGCGATGAGATGAGCAATTTCACCCCGCGCGCGCAGCAGGTGCTGGCCCTCGCGCGGAAGGAAGCGGACCGGTTCAACCACAATTTCGTCGGCACGGAGCACCTGCTCCTCGGCCTCATCAAGCTCGGCCAGGGCGTCGCCGTGAACGTCCTCCAGAAGATGGGGCTCGACCTCGAAACCGTCCGTCAGGAGGTGGAGAAGCTTTCCAACGCGGGGCCGGACCTCAAGCAGGTGGGCAACATCCCCTACACGCCGCGCGTGAAGAAGGTGCTCTCGCTCGCCTCGAAGGAGGCCAAGGCGCTCAACCACACCTACGTCGGCACCGAGCACATCCTGCTGGGCTTGCTGCGCGAGGCGACGGCGTCGCCGCGAAGGTGCTCAAGGGGCTGGACATTGACATCGAGGCGGTGCGTCAGGAAATCCTCAAGGAGCTGGACCCGAACTTCCAGAACCAGGGCGAGGAATCCGCCGGCGGCGAGGGCGGCGAGAAGAAGGAAGGCGACAAGAAGGGCGAGAACAAGACGCCCGCGTTGAAAGCCTTCGGCCGCGACCTCACGGAAGTCGCGCGCAAGGGCGAGATGGACCCGGTCATCGGCCGCAAGACGGAGATTGAGCGCGTCATCCAGATTCTTTGCCGCCGCACGAAGAACAATCCCGTGCTGCTCGGCGAGGCGGGCGTGGGCAAGACCGCGATTGTCGAGGGCCTCGCGCAGGAGGTCGTGAAGGGCAACGTGCCGGAAATCCTCCGCGACAAGCGCGTCATCGTGCTGGACCTCGCGCTGATGGTCGCGGGCACGAAGTATCGCGGCCAGTTCGAGGAGCGCATCAAGGCGGTGATGGACGAAATCCGGAAGAACAAGAACATCATCCTGTTCATTGACGAGATGCACACCATCGTGGGCGCGGGCAGCGCCGAGGGCACGATGGACGCGAGCAACATCATCAAGCCCGCCCTCTCGCGCGGCGAGATGCAGTGCATCGGCGCGACCACGCTCAACGAATACCGCAAATACATCGAGAAGGACGCCGCACTCGAGCGCCGCTTCCAGTCCGTGAAGGTCGAGCCGCCGTCCATCGAGGACGCCATCGCCATCCTCAAGGGCCTGCGCGGCAAATACGAGGACCACCACCGCGCCGAGATCACCGACGCCGCCGTCGAGGCCAGCGTGAAGCTCTCCGACCGCTACATCACCGGCCGCTTCCTGCCGGACAAGGCGATTGACGTGATGGACGAGGCCGGTTCCCGCGCGCGCATCGGCGCGATGACCCGCCCGCCCGACGTGAAGGACCAGGAGGCGGAAATTGAGGAACTCAAGAACCGCAAGGAACGCGCCATCAAGGAGCAGGACTTCGAGGGTGCCGCCGCCTACCGCGACAAGGAAAAGCAGGCGAAGGAAAAGCTCGAGGCCACGCTCAAGGCCTGGCGCGAGGCGAAGGAGGAAAAGCGCGTCCGCGTGGACGAGGACGACATCCTCCACGTCGTCTCCAAGTGGACGGGCATCCCGCTCAAGCGCATGGAGAAGGACGAGACCCAGAAGCTGCTCGAGGTCGAAAAGGTTCTCTCCCGCGTCATCATCGGCCAGAACGACGCCGTCGTCGCGATGGCGAAGGCCCTGCGCCGCTCGCGCGCGGACCTCAAGGACCCGAAGCGCCCCATCGGCACGTTCGCGCTGCTCGGCCCGACCGGCGTGGGCAAGACGCTGCTCGCGAAGACGCTCGCCGAGCAGATGTTCGGCGACGCGAAGAACCTCGTGCAGCTCGACATGAGCGAATACATGGAGAAGTTCACCGTGTCGCGGCTCGTCGGCTCGCCGCCGGGCTACGTCGGCTACGAGGAGGGCGGCCAGCTCACCGAGCAGGTGCGCCGCAAGCCGTATTGCGTGGTGCTCTTCGACGAGATTGAGAAGGCGCACCCCGACGTGATGAACATGCTCCTGCAGATTTTGGAGGAGGGCAAACTCACGGACAACACGGGCCGGGTGATTGACTTCCGCAACACCATCATCCTGCTCACCTCGAACGTCGGCTCCGAAAGCTTGAAGAAGAACAACGTCATCGGCTTCGGCGCGGCCAAGGACGAGACGAGCTACGAGAAGATGAAGGAGAAGACGCTCGACGAGGCGAAGAAGGCCTTCCGCCCCGAGTTCCTCAACCGCCTCGACGACGTCATCGTCTTCCGCCAGCTCACCAAGCCCGACCTCGTCACCATCCTCGACCTCGAAGTCACGAAGGTCATGGAGCGCCTCAAGCACAAGAGCATCACGCTCGTGCTCGACGAGAAGGCGAAGGACTTCCTCGTGGAGAAGGGCTTCGACCCGCAATACGGCGCGCGGCCGATGCGCCGCAGCGTGGAGAAGCACCTCGAAGACCCGCTCGCCGAAGAGCTCCTGCGCGGCAGCCTGAATCCTGGCGAGCCGGTGCAGGTCTCCGCCGCCGATGGCAAGCTGACCTTCACGCAGAAGGCCGCCACGTCTGCCGAGGGCGCGGTCGCGGCGAGCTAGGTTCCAGGACATTCCAGCGCGAACGCCATCCGCCTGCCGGATGGCGTTTGTGTTCTGGAGACACGGTCCGGGGCGGGAAGGAAAATGACCGCCCCCCACCGCCGCAAGCGACCGCAAACTTTCCGCAAGCCGCCGGAAGCGGCGCTCCCGGCCTTCGCGTAGAACCAACCGCGTTCGGGCGGGCCGGCGGGGTTGTGTGTGGTGCCTGCTGCTCAGTTGCCGGTGCTGTTGCCGCGCGGCCCGCCTGAACGCTAAACGCTCATTACATGAAACCACCCAAGTTCCGCTCACCGTCCGTCGTTCACGCGCTGGCCACGGCCTCGCTCGTCAACACGATCCTCCTCGCCGGCCTCGCTTCCGCGCAGACCGCCACGAACAAGGTAGAAAAGCTCCCGACGGTCGTCGTCACCGGCGAGTCCGAGGGCGACGCGAAGATTCAGCCTGCCTTTCTCCCGGCGGTCGAAGGCACGCGCATTTACTCGGGCAAGAAGACCACGGTTCTCGACCTCGATGCGTTGCCGACGATCGTCAACAACAACTACCGGCAGGCGCTCTCGCTCACGCCGGGCCTGCTCCTGAGCGAGGAGACCACGCCGCTGGTGAGCATCGGCTATCGCGGCCTCGCACCGCACCGCGCGCAGTTCATGCAGGTGCTCAAGGACGGCATCCCCATCCACGCGGACATGTTCGGCTACCCGGAGGCGTATTACACGCCGCCGCTCGACACGGTGGACCGCCTGGAGTTCATTCACGGCGGCGCGTCGCTCATGTATGGCCCGCAGCCCGGCGGCGCGCTCAACTACGTGACGCACCTGCCCAGCCGCGCGACGAAGTTCTCCGGCGGGTCGTCGCAAATCTTCGGCAGCGACGGGCTTTACTCGACCTTCAACTACGCCACCGGCACGGAAGGGCGCGTGGGCTACTACGCCTACTTCAACCACCGCCAGGCCGACGGCTTCCGCGCGGCGAACAGCGATGTGAGCCTCTACACCGGCAGCGTGAAGCTCGTGCTCGACGCGGACACGGACAGCCGGTGGATTTTCGCCTTCGACGGCTACCAGGAGGAGCACGGCGAGCCGGGCGGCCTCTCGGTTGCGCCGGGTGCAAGCCTCGCCAGCTACACCGCAGACCGGACGGCGACAACGCGCCTCTTCGACCGCTTTCGGCTGGAGCGTTTCGCGCCGTCGCTCGCGTGGGAAAGGGATTTCAGCGAGGGCACCAAGCTCGAACTCAAGGCGTGGGGCGGCTACTACTCGCGCTACAGCAAGCGGCAGGGCGGCGGCGGCTTCGGCACCGTCGCGGCGGGCGCGGGCAACGCCATCGAGTCGCAGGAGTTCTACACCGCCGCCGCCGAGGCCCGTCTGCGCCACGACTGGACGCTGGGCGAGCACACTCACACCTTCGCGGGCGGCGTGATGCTCTATCACCTCGACTCGCCGCGCGTGGACAAGGCTGGCGCGACGCCCGCCGCCGAGGATGGCGCGGTCACGCGGGACACTGACCGCTCGATGTTCTACGCACCAGTCTTCCTGGAGAACAAGTTCACCTTCGACAAGCTCTCCATCACGCCCGGCCTGCGCATCGAGAACATTGTCCAGAACGTGCGTGAGAACATCAACACGGCGAAGGCTCCCGGCACGCTCGGCGTGAAGGACGAGCACTCCTTCGTGCCGCTGGTTGGCATTGGTCTGGAATACGAGCTGAAGCCCAAGGTCTCCGCCTACGCGAACGTCGCGCAGTCCTATCGCCCGGCGGTCTTCACCGAGGCGGTGCCGACCGGGGGTGGCGCGGTGGTGAACTCCGACCTCGCCGAAGGTTCGAGCTGGCAATACGAAATCGGCCTGCGCGGCAACCCGCAGCCGTGGCTGACGTGGGACACCAGCCTGTTCTACCTGGACTTCGACAACCAGATTGGCGCGGTCGGCGCGACGGTGCAGAACGTGGGCCGCGCGATTCACCAAGGCTGGGAAGGCGCGGTAGAGTTGGATCTCGTCGGCCTCTACGACCAGGTGAACAAATCCGACGCCGCCGACCGCTGGGGTTCCGTGAGCCTCTACGGCAACGTGATGCTGCTGGACGCCGCGTTCAAAGGCGGCGCGAACAACGGCAAGGCCCCGCAACACGCGCCCGAGCATCTCCTCCGCACCGGCGTGAACTACCGCTGGCGCGACCGCGCGAAGGTCTCCTTCCTCGGCACGTTTGTGGACGACCACTTCGCCGACGACGCAAACACGGCGGCCTTCCAGGTGCCCGCCTACATGACCTGGGACCTCACGGCGGAGATCAAGGTGTGGAAGGAATCCGTCAGCCTCGTGGCCGGCATCAACAACCTCTTCGACGAGGACTACTACTCGCGCATCCGCGGCGACGGCATTGACCCCGCCTACGGGCGCAACTACTACCTCGGCGTCTCGGTGAAGTTCTAACCGCCGCCTCCATCCGCTCGCACCGCCGGAACTTCGGTTCCGGCGGTTTTGTTTTCCCGGCACGGATTCAACGCGCGAATCCCGCCGGAAACGCCCATTCGCAAGCCGCCGCAAACATTTCGCAAGCGGGCAGAAGTCTTCGCAAGGCAGCGGAAAAATTCCGCAAGCCGACGGAAGCGCAGCCGGGATTCCGCTCGTAAAACCTTCCCCGTGCTTGGGCGACCGGCGGCCGGTGCATTGGTTCCTCCCGCCTGACTGTGTGTGGTCAGCGCCGCGCGGTCGCCCGAGCCAAACCCATAAACTCATGACTCAGCATCCCTCGACCCACGACAGCCTCCCGGCGCGGCAGCTCAAATCCCTGCTGGCCTCGGGCCGGCTCTCTCCCGCCGCGCTGGCCGTGGTGAACACCATCGTGCTCACCGGAGCGCTTCACGCGCAGAGCACGAACAAGCCACCCGCCTCCGTCACCAGCACCAACGCCCCAAGCAAGCTCCCCGACGTGGTGGTGAAGGGCCGGCAGGAGCCGGCGACCTACAAGCCCGAAGCCCTTTCCTCGCCCAAATACACCGAGCCGCTGCGCGACGTGCCGCAGACGGTCACGGTCATTCCGAAGGCGGTCTTCGAGGAGCAGGGCGCGACCTCGCTGCGCGACGTGCTCCGCAACGTCGCCGGCATCTCCATGCAGGCGGGCGAGGGCGGCGTGCCTTCCGGGGACAACCTCTCCATCCGCGGCTTCAACGCGCGCACGGACATGTTCATTGACGGCGTGCGCGACTTCGGCGGCTACTCGCGCGACCCGTTCAACCTCGAGCAGGTCGAGGTCGCGAAAGGCCCGTCGTCGTCCTACTCCGGGCGCGGCTCGACCGGCGGTTCCATCAATCTCTCGACCAAGGCACCGTCGCTCACGCCCGCCTACAGCACGTCGTTTGGCTACGGCACGGACGATTTCAAGCGCTTCACGGCGGACTTCAACCAGCCGCTGGAGAAGGTGCTCAAGGGCGCGGCGATGCGGCTCAACGTGATGTTCAACGACGCGGACTTCCCGGGCCGCGATGTCGTGACGAACCAGCGCTGGGGCGTCGCGCCGGCGGTTGCGTTCGGCCTCGGCACGCCGACGCGCACGACGTTGAGCTGCTCGCATCTCGCACAGGATAACATCCCCGACTACGGCATCCCGTGGGTGACGGCGAACCAGACCGACCCCGCGCTCATCCCCTACATCAACAGCGCGCCGCCGGTGGAGTTCAAAAACTTCTACGGCCTGCGCTCGCGCGACTACGAGAAGACCATCACGGACGTCGTCACCGCGAAGGTCGAGCACGACTTCAACGAGAACCTCTCGCTGCGCAACCTGTCGCGTTACGGCACCACGCGCCGCGACTCGGTCATCACCGCGCCGCGCTTCCTGGATTTGAATGGCGCGGCGGCGGGCACGCCGCAAGGGACCGTCATCAACCGCCAGATCCAGTCGCGCGACCAGACGGATGAAATCCTGGCAAGCCAGACAGACTTCACGCTGCGGTTCGCGACGATGAAGATGGAGCACACGCTCGTGCCGGGCTTCGAGTTTTCCCGCGAGACCTCGAAGAATCTCGCCCGCGCCGGCGCTACCTCGACCACCGACCTCTTCAACCCTGGCATCGGCGACCCCAGCCCCGGCGCGGTCACGCGCAACGGCGGCCACGCGGACGGCGTGTCGGACGCACTGTCGCTCTATGCCTTCGACACGATGAAACTTGGCGGGAAGTGGCAGCTCAACGGCGGCGTGCGCTGGGATTACTTCCATCTCGACTACGACGCGCGCACGGCGGCGGGCGTGGTGACGGACGCGGCGCGCACCGACTCGATGGTGAGCTGGCGCGGCGGCATCGTTTACAAGCCCCGGCCCAACGGCAGCCTCTACTTCGGCTACGGCACGTCCTTCAATCCTTCCGCCGAGGGCTTGACGCTCGGCACCGGCGCGACGGCGGCGAACAACTTCAACACGCCGCCGGAGGAGACGCAGAGCTTCGAGCTGGGCACGAAGTGGGACCTGTTTAAGAACCGCCTCTCGCTGGGCTTGGCGGTCTTCCGCACCGACAAGACCAACGCGCGCACGCAGGATCCTGCCGACGCCACGGACGTGCTCGTGCTCGAGGGCGCGCAGCGGGTGGACGGGGTGGAGTTCAGCGCCGCAGGCAGCATCACCGACCAGTGGAAGGTCTTCGGCGGCTACGCGTTCATGATGAGCGAGGTGGTGAGTTCCAAGAACCCGGTTGAAATCGGCCGGCCCCTGAGCAACACGCCGGAGCAGTCCTTCACGTTCTGGAACACCTTCGACGTGACCTCGAAGTTTCAGGTCGGCGGCGGCGCGCAGTTCACCGACAGACGCGTCAACAGCACGACCACGCAGCGCTGGGCACCCGGCTATCTGCTCTACGACGCGATGCTCGCCTACAACGTGAATGAGCACTTCTCGCTCCGGCTCAACCTCTACAACCTCACGGACGAAAACTACATTGACCGCGTCGGCGGCGGGCACTTCGTCCCCGGCGCGGGACGGTCGGCCGTTGTGACGGCGAGCCTGAAGTTCTGAACGCAAGTGGCCGGAAACCTTTCGCAAGCCACCGGAAGCGCCTTTTGCTCGTTTTCCGCCAAGGTTTCAAATCGTGATGGCAACCATCGGCATGACACTGGACGCCCCGCAGCGGGCCTTCTCCCCTCGCGGAGCGAGGGGAGAAGGTGGCCGGCTCGTAGCGCAGGTTGGCAACCTGCTGTGTCGCCGACTGGCAGTCGGCGAGGACGCCTTCGCTCAGGGGACGCCTGCGGATTGCCAATCCGCGACACAGCAGACTGACACTCTGCGCTACGGTTCAGGGGCCGAACTCGCGGCAGTTGGCGGGCTGTGTCTCTCTCTCCTTGCCTCGCAAAGGGAGAGGGAGAGGCTGTTGGGCGCGTGATGCCATCGAGTTTCATCCAGCCATGTTAATCAGCATCCCCGACGTTCTCACCGCCGAGCAGGTTGCTCAGGCGCGGCAAGTCCTTGAGGCCGCCGACTGGGTGGATGGCCGCGTCACCGCCGGCCATCAGGGCGCGCGCGTGAAGGACAACCAGCAAATCCCCGCCGAGCATCCCGCTGCCCGGCAGGTGGGCGAGGTGATTCTGCGCGCGCTCGGGCAGAACCCGCTCTTCATGTCAGCCGCCCTGCCGCTGCACGTCATGCCGCCGTTCTTCAACCGCTACTCCGGCGGCCAGCACTTCGGCACGCATGTGGATGGCGCGATTCGCTCCCTGCCCAACGGCCAGCGCATCCGCACCGACCTCTCGGCCACGCTCTTCTTCGCCGCGCCCGACGAATACGACGGCGGCGAGCTGTGCGTGGAGGACACCTATGGCGTGAAGAAGGTGAAACTCCCGCCCGGCCACCTGATTCTCTACCCGGCCACGAGCCTGCACCACGTCACGCCCGTCACGCGCGGCACCCGGCTCTCGGCGTTCTTCTGGCTGCAAAGCATGGTCCGCGATGATGGCCAGCGCTCGCTCCTCTTCGACCTCGACCTCGCCATCCAGCGCCTCAGCGCGGACCATCCGGACCATCCGTCCGCCGTGCAATTGACCAACGTCTATCACAACCTCCTGCGCCAGTGGGCGGAGATGTAAGCCAAATTCTCTTTGAAAACCTTTGAAATGGAAACTGCGGCTGCCCTGCAAGCCTTCTCCCTTCGCAGAGCGAGGGGAGAAGGTGGCCGAAGGCCGGATGAGGGGTGCGGCCGCCAACGCCGACGCGGCCCGCCCCCTCACCCCGACCCTCATCCGATGAAGGGAAAGGGAGTCGAACGTCCGGTGGGCTTCGATGGTTCCCCCGGTCTTATTGAAAAGTGGCAGATGTCATGAGCAAACTCCGTCCCGTTCTCTTCTGGCTCCACCTCGTCGCCGGTGTTGTGGCCGGCGTCATCATCGCCGTCATGTCGTTCACCGGCGTCGCGCTGGCGTTTGAGAAGGAAATCATCGCGTGGGCCGAGCGTGACGCGCGCCGCGTCTCGCCGCCCGCCGACGCGAAGCGCCTGCCGCTGGACGAACTGCTAGCTCGTGTCCGCGAGCAGCAGCCGGACGCACGGCCTTCCGGCATCACTGTCTCGGCGGACCCTGCCGCCGCCGTGCTCGTGAGCCTGGGCCGGACGAACGCTTTCCATGTCAACCCCTACACCGGCGCGGTGCAGCCCCAGGGCGCGGCGGGCCTGCGCGAGTTCATGCATGTGATGATTGACTGGCACCGCTTCCTGGGCGCGCACGGCGACCGCCGCCCGACCGGCAAGGCCATCACCGGCGCGTGCAACGTCGCCTTCCTCGCGCTCGCGCTCACCGGCCTCTTCCTCTGGTGGCCGCGCAACTGGACGAACGCCGCGGTGCGGGCTGTGGCGCTGATGAACTTCACGCTGCGCGGCAAGGCCCGCGACTTCAACTGGCACAACGCCATCGGCCTCTGGTGCGCGCCCGTGCTCATCGTGCTGACCGTCACCGCCATGCCCATCTCCTACCGCTGGGCGGGCGACCTCATTTTCAAAATGACCGGCACCGAAGCGCCGTCGCCAGGAGCCGGCATGAGCGGCCCGCCCGTGGCAATGCCCAAGCCGCCGCCCGGCACTAAGCCGCTCGGCTACGACGCCCTCCTCGCCGCTGCGCAGAAGGAAGTTCCCGCGTGGCAGCAAATCACCTTCCGCCTCGGCGGTGGCGGGCCGCGTGGCGGTGGAGCCAACGCGCCAACGAACGCCCCGCCAGCAGCACCGCGCGGCGAAGGCCGTGGCAGCCCGTCCGCCATCACCGTGAGCATCAAGGAGCGCGGCGGCTGGCCGCTCTTCTACGCCGCGCAACTCACGCTCGACCCGTTCACCGGCACGGTGCTGCGCCGCGAAGGGTATCAGGATTACAACCTTGGCCGCCAAGTCCGCTCCTGGACCCGCTTCCTCCACACCGGCGAGGCGCTCGGCCCCATCGGCCAGACCCTCGCGGGACTCGCCTCGCTCGGGGCGCTCTTCCTTGTCTGGACTGGCTTTGCGCTGACTTGGCGGCGCTTCTTTGGAAGCAAGTCCGCCACCTCGCCGTCTTCAGGCACCCGCCTGCATGACTTGGAACCTCACGGCTGAGGTGAAGGTCTGGAAGGAATCCGTCAGCCTCGTGGCCGGCGCCAACAACCTCGACGAGAGCTTCAACCTCCCGAAGACCGGTCGGTGGTTCAGCTTCGCTTCGCCAGCCGCTTCCACGCCGCCTTCACCACCCAGCCGGACTTGTCCAACGCGGCCTTCGCCGTGTCGTGGTCCGCGCCGGTCAGTTCGCGCACGATGCGCACGGCGCGGTCGCGCAGCTTCACGTTCGAGGGGTTCAGGTCCACCATCAGGTTGCTGATGACCTTGCCGGTGCGCACCATCGCCAGCGTGGTGATCAGGTTCAAAATCAGCTTGGTCGCCGTGCCGGACTTGAGGCGTGTCGAGCCGGTGAGAATCTCCGGCCCAATGTCCGGCGCGATGACGACGTGCGCCACGCCGCGTTGCCGGGGCATCGCGGGATTGAAGCAAAGCAGGACCGTGAACGCGCCGCGTTTCCGGGCCTCCGCCAGCGCACCGTGAACGAACGGCGTCCGCCCGCTCGCCGCGATGCCGATGACGACATCTTGTTTCCCAATGCCGCGAAACTGAGCCGCCCGCGTGCCCGCATCCGTATCGTCCTCCGCGCCTTCCACGGCCTGCCAGATCGCCCGCTGTCCGCCCGCGATGATGCCTTGCACCAGTTCCGGCGAGACGCGGAACGTCGGCGGGCATTCGCTCGCGTCGAGGACGCCCAGCCGCCCGCTCGTGCCCGCGCCGACATAGAAGAGCCGCCCGCCGCGCTTGAAGGCGGTGACGATCTTCCCGATGACCCGCTCAAGCTTCGGAGCCTCGCGCCGGATGGCGGCGGGCAGCTTCGCGTCCTCCGAGAGCATCAGCTCGATGGCCTCGCGCACGGGCATCCGGTCCAGGTGCATTGAGCGCGGATGGCGCAACTCCGTGGGCGAGAGCGGAGCGCGGCCTTCAGGCCGCAGACGGCTACGGAGTTTGGAGGCCGTCGGACTGACCGGCTCCGCTTGAACTGCTGCTGCCTGCTGCGGGCTGAAGCCCGCGCTCCGTCGTGCCAGCTCCACCGCTCCCCACGCGCTCTCCCGCTTCAACGGCGTGACCACGCAGTCCGGCCAGCGCGCCGCCAAGTCCTTCGCCACCGCGCGCGCGAACTTCGGCTGCTGGAGCAACACGCTTCCGGCTAACACGAATTGCACCGGCTCACCCGGCCTCGCGAGCTTCTTCGCGCAGCTCACGCCGTCCTTCGCGAGACTCGCCGCCGCGCCTTCGAGAATGTCGCGCGCAATCGTGTCGCGCTCCGCTGCCGCCGCAAAGACTTCCACCGCCAGCGCCGCGATGTCCGCCTTGCCCGCCGCCTGCGCCCAGGGAATGAGTTCGCCCGGTTCGTTGAGTTGCAGCGCGCGCAGGATGCGCTGCCCCAGCCGCGTCCAGTCGCCATCGCGGTCGAGGTAAAACACGCACGCCTTCAACGCCCGCAGGCCGATTTCGTAGCCGCTGCCCTTGTCGCCGAGAATATGCCCCCAGCCGCCGAAGCGGGCGGTGCGTCCGTCGGGGCGGCGGCCGTAGAAACACGAGCCGGTGCCGCTGAGGAGCAAGACCTGAGTGGGAAGTGAGGAGTGATTAGTAATTAGTGAAGAGTCGCGTCCGTCCCTCGGCGACTTTGAACCTTGAACTTTGAACCTTGAACCCTCGACGGCCGTCAGCGCCGTCTCCAGATCATGCGTCGTGTGGCACGGCACGCCGGGCCAGACCTGCGCCGCCGCCGCGCGGATGCGCCGCCACTCCGGTTCGCCCCGTGCGCCCGCGAGACCGATGGCGACGGCGGCGGGCGAGGGAAACCCTTTCAACGCCGCCCGCACCTCGCGCAGACGTCGGAGCAGTTGCGCCTCCGTCAGCAGCTTGAAATTCGCCGGCCCCGTTTCGAAACGCTGGAGCAGCGCGCCGCCCGCATCCGCCAGCAGCGCCACCGTGCGTGTCCCGCCGCCCTCGATGCCGAGGAAGGTGGGGCCGGGGAGTTTGGTTGTTCGCACGCGCGGAGTATGGCGGGAGCGATGGAGTTTCCAAGGCCGAGGAAGCAGTGATTAGTGTTTAGTAATTAGTCCGCCTGCCTGACCACACGCGACGAATGCCGGTTGCCCGACCAAACACTAATCACTCTCCCCAACACTGACTTGGCATCCCCCGCCGCCCGCGCTACCACTCCCGCATGACCGAGACGGAGCAACACATCCTCGCCGCCCTGCGCGACCTCGAAGCCGCCGCCGCCCGCTGCCGCACCGAGAACCCGCCGCCCCCGCTTACGCCCATCTTCGCGCGGTTGGACGCCCTCGCCGAGCAGCTCCCGCCCGTCGGCAGCCACGACCTCCGCCACTACCTCCAGCGCAAGAGCTACGAAAAAGCCCGCCTCTGGCTCGAAGGCGTGGACCCGGAGAAGGGGACGTGCCGGAAGTGAGAGGGCTGGCTTTCAACGCAAGGACGCAAAGGCGCAAAGGCGCAATGATGCTAGGCGGTTTTCTCTCCTTGCGTCTCTGCGACTTTGCGACTTTGCGTTAATCCCCATGCTTTCCGATACCATCGCCGCCATTGCCACGCCGCTCGGGGAAGGCGGCTTGGCCGTGCTGCGCGTGTCGGGGCCGGAGGCGTTTGCGGTGGCGGACAAGGTGTTTGTTCCCGTCGGCAAGTCGGCGCAGAAGCCCAGTGCCGCCGCGTCGCACACGGTGCATTACGGGCGCGTCGAGCGCGACGGGCGGTTCGTGGACGAGGTGCTGCTCACCGTGTTGCGTGCGCCGCGCACCTTCACGCGCGAGGACACGGTGGAGATTTCCTGCCACGGCGGCCTGCTGCCCGCGAAGCTCGTGCTCGACGCCCTCCTCGCCGCCGGCGCGCGGCCCGCCGAGCCGGGCGAGTTCACCCAGCGCGCGTTCCTCAACGGCCGGCTCGACCTCGCGCAGGCCGAGGCCGTCGCGGACCTCATCCACGCGCGCACCGAGCTGGCGCTCACGGCGGCGGGCGAGCAGCTCGCGGGCAAGCTTTCCCAGCGCATCAATCAGCTCCGCGACGACCTCGTGAAGACGCTGGCGCACGTCGAGGCGCACATTGACTTCCCGGACGAGGACATCGCGCCGGACACGCGCGGTCAGCTCCTCGTGCGGCTGGAGCACGGCGTCGCCTTCATGGACGAGCTGCTGCGCAGGGCGGACGAGGGGCAAATCCTGCGGCGCGGCATCCGCGCGGCCATCATCGGCCGGCCCAACGCGGGCAAGTCCTCGCTGCTCAACCAGCTTCTCGGCCACGACCGCGCCATCATCTCGCCCATCGCCGGCACCACGCGCGACACCATCGAGGAGACGGCGAACATCCGCAGCCTCCCGGTGGTGTTCGTGGACACGGCGGGCCTGCGCGAGTCGCGCGACGACATTGAGCGCGAGGGCATCCGCCGCACGCGCGCGATGGTGGCGAAGGCGGAGCTGATTCTTCATGTGCTGGATGCAAGCGAGCAGCTTTCGGCGGAGGATGAGCAGTTCCTCGCGGAGTTCGCGGGGAAGAAGCGCATCCTCGTGCTGAACAAGTGCGATTTGCCGCGCCGGCTGGACGGAGCGCGGGCTTCAGCCCGCAGCAGTGAACTTGCGCCGGAGCGCAACCAGACTTCTGACGCCACCGGCGAGGGCAGCCTGCTGCGGCCTGAAGGCCGCGCTCCGATTGAAGTCTCCTGCCTCACCGGCGCGGGCCTCGAAGCGCTCAAGGATGCCGTCAAGCAAGCGGTCTGGGCCGGCGAGATCAGGGCGGAGATGCTTCAGGTGATGATCAACTCCCGGCATCAGGACGCCCTTCAGCGCGCCCGCGCCGCCACGCTCCGCACCGCCGAGGCTTTGCGCGCCGAAGCCACGCTGGAACTGGTCGCGATGGACCTACGCATCGCGGTCAACGCGGTGGGCGAGATCGTCGGCAAGACGACCACGGAGGACTTGCTCGACTCGATCTTCAGCCAGTTCTGCATCGGGAAATGAGCAAGCGGGTTGGCACCGCGGCCGGAGCGCGGCCCGCCGGGCCGCTTTGCGGCAGCTACGCAAGCAAGCGGTGCGCACCTTCGCAATGGCAGCACGCGCAAAGCGGGCGGGCCGCCCGCGCTCCACTTCCTTTGGCGAAGGGCGCTTGCATTGCACTTGATTGCCCCACGCAGCCGGGCGTCCAATGCGGCCATGAAATCCGCCGCCCTGCTCCTCCGCCTCGCGTCTGTCGCGCTTCTGCTCGCCACCGTTTCCATCGCACCCGCCCGCGACGCCCGCGAGTCCGGCGCGAAGGGCGACGGCACGGCGGACGACACGGCGGCCATCCAGCGCGCGGTCAACGCGGGCGGCGCGGTGCATTTCAGCAAGGGCACCTATCGGCTCACGAAAACCGTGCTCGTGGATTTGGACAAGACCGGCTACGTCGCGCTCACCGGCGATGGCACGGCGCGGGTGCTGATGACGGGGCCGGGGCCGGCCTTCAAGTTCCTCGGCACGCACGGCGGCACGGCGGACCCGGAGCAGTTCAAGCCGAACGTCTGGGAGCGCCAGCGGATGCCCGTCGTGGATTCGCTCGCCATCGAGGGCGCGCACGCGGAGGCCGACGGCGTCGAGGCCGAGGGCACGATGCAGATCACGATCACGCGCTCGCACTTCCGCTCCCTGCGGCACGGCATCCACCTCGCGGTGCGCAATCGCAACGTGCTCATCAGCGATTGCCACATCTACCACTGCCGGGGCATCGGTGTGTTTTATGACAACGTGAACCTGCACCAGTCCAACATCACCGGCAGCCACATCAGCTACTGCGCCGGCGGCGGCATCGTCGGGCGCGGCGGCAACGTGCGGAACATCCACATCGCCAACTGCGACATCGAGAGCAACATGACCAAGGACGCCCCGCCCACCGCGAACATCCTCCTCGACTCCGCTGGCGGCTCCATCGGCGAGGTCGCCATCACCGGCTGCACCATCCAGCACAACAGCCCCGGCCCGGACTCGGCAAACATCCGCATTCTCGGCCAGGGCGACGACGCGGGCCTCGCGCGGCGTGTCGGCTCGGCGAAGACACAGGAAGGCCACGTCACCATCACAGGCAACGTCTTGAGCGACGTGCAGGTGAACGTCCACCTCAAACATTCGCGCGGCGTGACCTTCACCGGCAACACGGTCTGGATGGGCTACCAGCACGACCTGCTCGTGGAGGATTCGAGCAACATCGTCATTGGCCCGAACAACTTCGACCGCAGCCCGCGTTACAACTACGGCTCCAGCTCGAACGTGAACGGCGGCGTGGTCTTCCGCAACTCGCGCGACTGCACGCTCACCGGCCTGCACGTCAACGGAGTGTGGCGTAAACCCGCCGCCGTGCTCGTTGAGAAATGCGACCGCTTCCACCTCGCCAACGCGACCATCCTCGACTCGGACGGCGTCGGCCTGCTGCTGCGGGACACGACCAACACACGCGTCTCCGGCTGCGTCATCCGCGACGACCGCACGGAGCGCAAGGCCACGCGCTCGCTGCAAGTCATCGGCGGCAAGGGCAACTGGGTGTCGCAGAATCTGCTCGCCAACGGGCAGGAAGTCGCGCCGGGCACGGCGAAGCTGGAGGGAAATCACGACGGGAAGTAACCCCGTGCCGGCGGCTTCCAGCCGCCGTCTGTGGGCCACGAAAGCACGAACCCGCATCCTGCGGCCCACGCTGCGGGCGGCGGCTGGAAGCCGCCGGCACGGTCACTTCGCCTTCTTCTTCGCCTTGGCCTTGTCGGCCTTCGCGCCCGGTCGGTCGAGGCCCGGCGGACGCGCGTCCGCAAACTGATCGAGCGCGCCTTGCAGCAGCTTCGCGGTGGCGGCGGCCTCGCCCGTGAGCGACGCGACCGTGAGCGGTTGCTTCTCCTCGATGTCCTTGCCGAGGTCGTAGAAGTTTCCGGTGCGGTAGAGCTTGAAGCGGTGGTTGAAGGCAAGTTCACGCACCGTCATGTCCGCGCCTTGGCGCGGGGAATACCACGAGTAAACCCACTCGCGCGGCTGGCCCTTCTCGCCGCGCAACTGCGGAAGAAAGCTGCGGCCATCGAGCTTCAGCCCGGTCGGGGCCTTGGCTCCAGCGGCATCGAGCAACGTCGGCAAAAAGTCCGTGCTGTCCACGAGGTCGGCGTGGACTTTTCCGGAGGCGACCTTGCCGGGCCAGCTTGCGATGAGCGGGACGTGCATGCCGAACTCGGTCGTCGTGCCCTTGCCGCCGATGACGACCTTGTCACCCATCATCGAGCGCGTGCCCCGGCCCGTGCCGTTGTCGCCGACGAAGATGAGCAGCGTGTTGTCGCGGAGCTTCAGTTGGTCGAGCTTGGCAACGATGCGACCGATCATCTTGTCCATGTATTCCACCATGTCGCCGAAGTGTTTCGCGTTCTGTTTCGCCTGTTCGCCGGTCGTCTTCGCGTCCCACTCCTTGCTGTCGGGCGTGGGCTGGTAGGGCGAGTGCGTGAGCATCATCGGGTAATAGAGGAAGAAGGGCTTGTCCTTGTGCCGCGTGATGAAGTCGAGCGCGTAGTCGTTGACGAGGGTGGGGCCGTATTCGCCCCTCGTGTAGTCCTTTTCCACGCCGTTGATTTCGAGGCCGGGGTTGGCGTAGCGCGGCGGCCGCCGCGTGTGCTGCCAGAGGCAATGCTCGTCGAAGCCAAACTTCTTCGGCAGCTCCGGGTCGCGGCCAAGCTGCCACTTGCCGGCGATGCACGTCACGTAGCCAGCGGACTTGAGCAGGTTGCCGAACGTGGTGAGCTTCGGGTCCATGTTCCCGAAGTTGATGTAGTTCCTGACGTTGTATTGCCCGGTCATCAACTGCACGCGCGTGGGCGTGCAGAGCGGTTGCGCGAAGCAATGCGTGAAGCGCCCGCCGGTGGCGGCGAGCTTGTCGAGCACCGGCGTCTGGTAGCTCGTGCCGCCGTTTGCGCCGATGGCTTCGTAGCCGAGGTCGTCGGCCATGATGAGGATGAGGTTGGGTTTCGCGGCGGCGGGAAGGTTCAAGGCGAGGGCAACGAACAGAAGCAGCCAGGCCAGTGGGCGGACGGGTTTCATGCGGGTCATACAAGCAGGGTGGACGCGAGCGGGCGGGGCGAGGTTGCGGTGAACGGCCAGCGCAAGTGAGTGCTCCGCTCGGCGTCACACGGCGACGGACCTACGGCTTTTCCAGCACCAAGCCATTCTCCTTGTCCGGGCGTGCGACTGCCACCCGGCCCCTGTATCCAACGCCTTTGGTCAACGTATTTTGGCCGATGAGGAGGTGTCCGTCCGGCAGGCCAACCACGCCGAGCGAGGCGTCGAACTCCCATTTGCCCGTGAGCTTGAAGTCCGCGTCCGCGCGCAGCAGCACCGGCGGCTTGCCGTAGCAGCCGAACCACCACGCCCCGTCCGCCCACGCCGCCGTCTGGATGCCCAGGAGCGTGTAACCGCTGGCGAGGACGTGGCGGCGGCGGAACTTGAACTGTTCGTCGTATTCGTAGAGGTAGTTTTCGCTCACGCCCTCGGGCAGCCCGCCGACCACGATGAACTTCCCGTCGTGATGCGCGATCCCACCCGCGCCGTGGACCAGCTCCGGGACGCGGTGCCGCGCGAGTTCCGCGAGCGTGTCCGCGTCATAGACGAAGACCCACGAATCCGCCTTTCCCGCCGGGAGGTTGAACTGGCCGAGGTTTACGGCCGCGTAAACCTTGCCGGCGTGGAAGCACAGGTCGCCGTGATGGTCCGCCGCCGGGATGCGCTTGAGTTCGCGGCCGTGCAGGTCGGTCTTCACCAGGGCCTCGGTCCAGCTCCAATAAATCGCGTCGCGGTCGTTGGTGCAGATGCCTTGGAGATGGCGCTTGTAGGTGCCCTCGCACTCGGCTGCGCGGAAAGTCTTGGCCGGCTCTGCTCCCGAAACAGGCGACGCACGCAGGAGCAATGCAGCCAGGCAGAGCCAGGCGCGCAGCCATGTTGCGGTGGTGTTCATGGGCAGCCACCACGGACCGAAAGCCGCGCACTGGGACCATGAACCAAAGACAGCAGCCCAAAGATTTGGGAAAGACAAGGATCGAGCATTTCCCATCTTTGTCTTTCCCGAATCTTTGGGTTCTCTGTTTGGGAACTTCATGGGGAGATTGAAGCATTCGTCACTCTGCCTGAACATCGCGAAGTGCGCGAGCTGCCTTCCTGTGGCACGGCAGGCTTGACGGGTTCCGGAGCGCCGCCACTCTCCCGCCATGTTCGCCCGCTCACGCCGCAGTGTTCTTCTCCTCGGCCTGCTCATCGTCGGCTGGAGCTTTGCGGCGCGAGCGGCGGCCCCTGCGCCGGTGCCCGGCGGCTTCACGCTCGTCGTGCTGCCGGACACGCAGATTTACACCTGGAAACACCCTGACACTTACCCGGCGCAGACAAAATGGATTGCCGACAACGCCAAGCGCTACAACACCGCCTACGTCCTGCACGTCGGCGACATCACGCAGCACAACACCAACCATCAGTGGCAGATTGCCGCGGACGCGCACGCGCTGCTCGATGCCAAGGGCATCCCCTGCGCCATCACGACCGGCAACCACGACCTCGGCCCCGCAGGCAGGGCGACCACGCGCGAGACGCCCTTCGCGAAGTTTTTCCCGCTCGACTCGTTCCGGCAGTGGCCGACGTTCGGCGGCATCTACGACCCGGAGCCGGACCGCACGGACAACAACTACCATCTGTTCGAGGCCGGCGGGCGCAAGTGGCTCATCCTCTGCCTGGAGTTCGGTCCGCGCGACGACGTGCTGCGCTGGGGTGGCGCGGTGGCGGCGAAGCACCCCGACCGCTCCATCATCCTCGTCACGCACGCCTACCTGCGACCGGACAACCGGCGGTTCAACCGGCACGCGTTCATCAAGGTGAAGAACGTGGAGACGAACATCGGCCTGGACCGCTACGGCCTCGCGAAGGGGCAGGGCGGCTTCAACGACGGCGAGGACATCTGGAAGAAGCTCGTCTCGCAGCACGCGAACTTCGCCCTCGTGGTGAGCGGCCACGTCTGCTACACGGGCCGGCTCGACAGCGAGGGCCGGCACGGGAACGTCGTGCATCAGATGGTCGTGGATTATCAGAGCGGCAAGGAGGGCGGGCAGGGCCACCTGCGGCTGCTGCAGTTCCACCCCGATGGCAAAAAGGTCTCCGTGGCCGACTACTCGCCGCTGCTGGACCAGTTGAGTGACCAGCCGGGCGCAAGCTACGACTTCAGCCTCGCGCCGGCTCCCAGGAAGCAGCCCTGAGGCCGCCCGGCAAATCCGTGTTCATCCGCGTTCGCCCGTGTTTCAATCCCCCCGTGAGCATCGCCCTGGAACAGCATCAGATTGAGATCGAGGCCAACCTGCGGGCGTGGCGGGACAAGCCGCTGCTGCGCGAGATCTACGCGGGCTTCTACCGCCGCATCCTTGCGCAGATGGATCCGTCGCTGCCGGGGCGGATCGTCGAGATCGGCTCGGGCGTCGGCAACCTCAAGGCCCACCTCCCGCAGTCCATCAGCATCGATCTCTTTCCGAATCCGTGGCTCGATCTCGTGTGCGACGGCTACGAGCTGCCGTTCGCGGACGCGAGCCTGTCGCACCTGATTCTCTTCGACGTGTTCCATCACCTGCGCGCGCCCGGCGCGTTCTTCCGCGAGGCCGGGCGCGCGCTGCATCCGCAAGGGCGCGTGCTGGTCTTCGACCCGTTCATCAGCCTCGCGAGCTGGCCGGTGTATGGGCTGCTGCATCATGAGCCGGTGGCGATCAACGCGCCGATCAGCCACGCCACCGAGCTGCCGCGCCCGCGCGATTACTACGCCGCACAGGGCAACGCCACGCGCCTGTTCTTCCGCGCCGAGCAGCCCGGCTGGCCGGACGGCTGGCGCATCTTTCATCGCGGAGCCTTCTCCGCGTTCCACTACGTCCTCTGCGGCGGCTTCAGCAAGCCGGCGATGTATCCGGCCGGGATGCTCGGCGCGCTGCGAAAGGTGGATGAAGTGCTCTCGTGCTGCCCGCGCCTGTTCGCGGCGCGGTGCCTGGTGGGGCTGTCCCCAAAGTAGCCACGGGTTTCACCGCCGCTGGATGAACGTCTCCTGCAACGAACCCTTCTCCGTGCGGATTTGCACCCCCGGCTTGACGTGGTTGCGCTGGAACCAGCCCTGCCGCGTCTCCAGCACGAACTGCACGCGGTCGCTGTCCGACGGGATGGTCGCCTCATTCCTCGGCTGCGCGGCGTGGACTTCCAGCAGCGTGCCGTCCGGCGCGATGTAGGCGATGTCCAAGGGCACGAGCGTGTTGCGCATCCAGAAGGAGCGGCGGCCCGGCTCGTCGAAGATGAAAATCATGCCCTCCATCTCGGCCATGTTCGTGCGCCACATCATGCCGACCTGATGCTCGATGGGCGTGCGCGCAATCTCCGTGACCACCTCGTGCGCGCCGAGCCAGAGCTTGATGGTCGGCAGCTTCGGCTGCGGCTGGCCGGACTCCGTCGGGTCCGCGGAAGCGCTGGCTCCGGGCGACGCAGGTGGCTTCGGGCACGCGGTCAGCAGCGCGCAAACGCAGGCGAGGAGCAGGACGGAAAGTCGCTTCATGCGCGGGGAGCGTGGCAGGAGCGAGACGAAAATTCAAACGCTGGAAACACAACGGCGACGCATCTGCCCCCGGAGCGCGGCCCTCCGGGCCGCAGCGGGCGATTCGCGACAGGGCGTGAGCTTCACAGCCCACAGACTTCGCGCACACGCTGCGGGCGGGACGCCCGCGCTCCGGGACCGTTGTGAGCGGGGCGGTGAACGGACGCGCCCTACCAGCTCAAGCCGCCGCTTCCCACACCGTCAGCTTGTTGTGCCCCGCCATGTAGAAGCGCGTGCCCGTCTCATCGAGCGTGAACTTGTGGAAATGATTCGAGGTCATCTCCTCGCGCAGGATTTTGCCGGACACCACGTCGAAGAACATGACCAGACCCTTGGAATCTCCGCCCGCGCCCACGAGCCATTCGCCCTGCGGATGGAAGGCCAGGTGCGTGATGAGGCCCTTCGCCTTGTCGCCCGAGAACTTCGCCACGCGCTCCTGCTTCCGCCAGTTGAAGACCTCGACGTGCGCCTTGCCTTCGAGGTGGTCAATGTTCCCGACCTTGCCCATGCCGCCGACCGCGAGCTGCGCGCCGTCCGGCGAAAAGGCCAGCGAGCGGATGCCGCCGATGGAGTGGATGCGCGCCCGCGGATCCCAGGTGTAAACTTCCGGCACTTCGAGCGTGGCCTGCGGCTTGCCCGATGCCACGTCCCACACGACGACGTGGCCGATCTTGTCGCCGGTGGCCAGCAGCGTGCCGTCGGCGGAGAAGGCGCAGGCGTAGAGCATGGAGCTGAAGTGACTCGGCGTCAGCGTCGCGTGGCCGCGCAACTCGTGCTTCGGCTTGCCGGTCGCGGCGTCCCAGACGCGGCAGACCATGTCATCCGCCGTGCTGGCGATGAGCTTGCCGTCACGCGTCGCAACCACGTTGCGAATCCAGCGGTCATGCGCCTTGAGACCGCGCACCTTCTGGCGCGACTCCGTATCCCACCAGATGAGCTGGCCGTCGTAGGCACCGGAGACGACCTGCTGGCCCGCGACCGCCACGCCGGTGACATAGCCGGTGTGGCCTTCCATCGCGACGCCCTCGGGCTTCTCCGCCGCGAGGTCGAAGTGATACACGCCGCCGTCCGAGCTGCCGGCGAAGAGGCGCTTCGTCTCCGGCACGCGCGCGAGGCAGAGGAGGATGTCCTTCCGCGAAATTTCCTTTGCGACTTTGAACTTGGCGGGGTCGGTAGGCATGGGGGGAAAGTTAAAGGGTGGAAGAGTTGAAGGGTTAAAGCGGTCGGGCAAAGGGATGGCGGCGCAAGCCGAAGGCTTGGGGAGCGCACGCCGCTGGCGTGCAGTTTTCGGCGGCCCGCCGAAAACCTCGTTCCACTGACTTTCTCCTGCGGCAAGGGAAGCAGTCAGTAAAACGATGGTTTGGGCGGGCCGCCCAAACCAGCACGCGGGCCGCGTGCGCTCCCGCGCTCCCCTCGCGGACTTCAGGCATCGTTCTCACGCCAGCACCTGCGTGATCGGCTTGATGCCGGGGTTCACCAGCGGGATGGGGCGCGCGCCGACGTGGTATTCCTTCTTCGGGTTCACGCCGATGGCGGCGAGCACCGTCGCGAAGAGCT